>Ga0302324_100000392_pt1 | contig 118385 bp, 115 predicted proteins | sample Palsa_T0_1_FD_201949 | JGI IMG/M metagenome (GOLD analysis project Ga0302324, IMG submission 201949) | Peat permafrost microbial communities from Stordalen Mire near Abisko, Sweden - Palsa_T0_1 | ecosystem: Environmental > Terrestrial > Soil > Palsa > Peat permafrost | place: Sweden: Abisko... | reverse complement strand
ACGGTTCGGCGCCGGATTCCGGTCTAAGCGCCTGGGTCACGGCCAATCGCCCGGATCTCGCCCAGCGCGTGGTGCTGGTAAGCGAGCCGCGCTCGCGTCGACTTCCGGATTCGCAGGATCCGATTGCTTTTGAGATGTTACCGAAGCCCTTCACCGCCACGGATCTACTCGCGGCCGTGGAAGCGGCCCTACGGAGTGTCGATGCCGCTGCGGTTAAGCGATGAGTCCATTCGCATCGCCAGAACCGCCCGTTCGCCTAGTTCTGCAATGGCTGTTTCCATTCGAGCCGCAAGCCCGCTTACGATCTCGCTGAGGCCAGTTAGTTCTCCGGACAGTGGGATTCCGAATCTCAGGCCGAGCCGTACCACCTGGTAACGCCAACGGAATTTGGCTGCCAGCAACACCCGTTCCCATTCTTGCAGGGTGATCACTTCCGGAGACATGCCCGCGATCACTCTCGAAAAGCGCACCATCTTTTCGAAATCCTCTCTCAAATTAGACAAATACATTAGTACAATTTTCCTGCGCTCCTTGCGTAAACGCCGCACCATCGCTTCTTTTCCCGTAGACCTCAAGTAAATGAAATCCTTATCGGAAAGCGCCTGTCGAATTTGTGGCAGATACGATGCATGTGCTCTGCCCGTTTCGCCGAGCAGGCAATTTGCTAGTTCTGGCGGCAGATTATTTTTGGTGCCGCGAAGGACCCACACCAACACCAGCAGCAGGCAGCCCACGACACCGACGAAGCTAAACAGATGCGTCAGGATTGAGAAATCCCTACCTTTCCAAACTTTCCCAGCAAATCATTTAGATGTCGCAGACGCTCATTGATCTCTGGTGAGAGATTTCCGTAATCGGGGAGTCCGCCCATCCGTGGCGAGGGAACCACGGCCTCCGCCGGTTCACGCAAAGCTATGGCCCACCAGATTTGCATGGAAATGAATGGCAACAACGTCGCTGCATCCCAAAAATATTGATAGTATCGAAAATGCAAATGATAGCGAGCGAAAAGCGCCTCAAGCAGGGTGTTCCTTAGCACTTCCATGCAGGAATAAAAGCAGAAGCCCCCGATCAGCGATCTGTAGACCGGCGGTACCGGAATGCAGTAGTAGCGGATCAGAACCAAACACGTCACCAGCGCCACCGCAAACGCCAGATGAAACCCTCGGTCGGCCGACAGGACCGCTTGTGTCCAGGTCTTCCAGGATTCCGCGGTCGCGTACGACAATACCGCCGCAAACGTAACTACGAGTAAACGCCGGGCCAGCCTCCAGATCCCCTGATAGTTTTCCAACACCCGTGCTATTAATTCAAAACCCGCCAGAACCCGTGCGATCACGGTAACAGACTCAGAAATCCAAAAAAATAGTTTTGCTGGGTCCGAGTCAAAGCCATAGCGCCCGTACACCGCCAACAAGCTTAGCGCTTGGCACACATTAAGGGCGACGTATCCGGTGAATCTAGGAAGTGACCGGTAATAGCGATTTCGAATAACAAAAACGAGTACGAGAGCCTGCAGCAGAATGCTAACCAGCCAGAGAGGCTTTTCCAGCAGCAGGGCAAGCGCGGCGCTCACGTGCGGCATCGTAGCACAGTTATAACTTTAGAGTAACGCCGCCGCCGCTCGACCCCGTGAAACGACCCTTTGCGGTTCCAATGAACGAAGGCCGCAGCCTGCTCGGGTGGAGCGAGCCACGGCCCCGTGCCCAGTCCTCAAGTGCTCAAATTGAGCGCCAGTTATCCGGGAAGAGGAACCGGGGATGGCGACCCCTCGGCGATTACCACCGACGACGGGTGGATGGCTTGATACGCAGGAAGTACAATTAGAACTGCCAACAAACAAAGTGCCGCTGCTACTTTTTTCATGGACGACCCTCCTGCGGGTCATCATGAAAAGCGGCAGCCGGCGCCGGCCTTTTGTGCTAAAAACGTTCTGTCTGCGGAACACCGACCTATGGGGACACTGACGCAGCTGCAACAAAATCGGCGGGTCATCCAGGATCTGACTACCACCACCCTGGCTGCTATACCCACTCTGTTCGCGCGACTTTTGTATCTGGCGTCGTTGCGGGATTTGTCGAGCGGACGCTACTCCCATGCTGGGCTCTCAGCGGTATATAGCGAAGAAGCCGTCCAACAGGCTCTGGCTCAGTGTCACGAAGAGGTTTTCGAACGAATTTTGGAATCTCCGTTGGAGATTCAGCGTGAAGAATTGCAAGTTTGCCTGGGAGCTATGGAGGGTGGAATGCGAAGCGCCGTCACCCAGTGGCGCAAGTTGGAAGCCTATCGCTTATTGCTAACCGTCGACTCTCCCGACTACCTCAAGGAGCTTTTCTGTTCGAATATCCGGATGCTCCTTGAGATTCTCGAACAGGAAAACTCCACGGCTCGTTAAGACGGCTCACGATTCCGACCACCCGCCCCACAATCTCAGCATCGCCCGGACAGCGCCACGATTCCGGCAGGCACCTTGACAGCGGATGCGGCTGCATGGTCAGCCTCGCGCCATCGCGCTGGAACCATCCGCACCTGTAACCGTCTCGCACATCAACAAAATACATTGGACGGTCGTACTCGTTGACCCAATCCGTATCCTCAATTTGTCGCACCCTTGCATCCACCAACACCACGCTTCCGGGCCGCAACATAGGCATCATTCGGCGATCACCGAGCCCGATATATCCATACTGGTGGTGGCCCGAGCGGTTTGTCGTCATGATTCCTTCGAGCTCTCCCCACTCCGAGACCATTCGCGACAAAAACTCCGTCCTCCGGGGATCGAACGCCGGATCAAACACAATGGGAAGCCGCATCGCTACCGGGGGCGCCATCAAGTGGCTGCGCGGGGTCGGGGAAGCCAGCGCATCACCGAACAGCTCTTCTATGGGCACGTCATACCAGCGGAACAGTTCCAGCGGGCTCAGATGGTAGACCGCCGCCAGCGTGTACATTTTGTGTACGGTTGGTACCACCCCGCGGTTCTCAATGTCAGCCAGGCGGCTGATATGTAGGACAAAATCAGGGCGGCCTCGCTGCGCCGCTAATTCAAAACTGCAGCGCTCCACATCCCGGTAGGTCAATCCCAACCGTTCTCGTACTTGACGCAGGCGAAGTCCAGGCGTCATGACTTCCTCATAGCGACTAAGAAATAAGCCGATCTAGCACTTCAGGTAAACAGTCTGTTCAGAATTCGTAACAGGCTGTTTGTCTCCAAATCTTGGCTTACCGGTACCTAAAATATTATGAACGGCGTTATGAATGCTGTGGAGATTCCAGAACATCCTAACACCTTGCCTCTGAATAGCACCAATCTGGGCCAGGAGCGCATTTGCAAAGACTAGCCTATCGCGCATCTCGGTAGCCCCGGGGTTCGTCGATTGAATCTGCTATTCTGGTTTTATGACCTTCTGGTTCGCTAAATGGAGTCGCTTCGTCCTAGCTCTCATGTGCTTAGCCTTGTTTAGCCTGATTTGTGTCCGGCTCTACGGCGCTCAGCAGGAAGCGGGTCCCAAGGAGCAAGCCGGCCCCAGTCCTGCGCAACGCGCGGATTTTGCCGCGGCAGCCGACGACGTTCTCAATCAGATGAGCCAGATCACCGGCCTGAAGCTACGCACTCCACTGAAAAAGAGCCTGCGTTCGCGTGAACAAATTCGCGAGTATGTGGTCCGCGAGATGGACGAAGACAAGGATGCGGCGGAACGATACGCGGGACAGCGCAGCGCCGAGGCCTTCGGGCTGTTACCCAAGGGATTCAATCTCGATTCATTTATGGTGGATTTGTTAACTGAGCAGATCGCCGGACTTTACGACCCCAAGACTCACGAGTTCTATGTCGCGGATTGGATCCCCATCGACGATCAGCGCATGGTCATGGCTCACGAGCTGACCCATGCTCTCGAAGATCAACATTTTCAGATTGATGCCTGGGTCAAGGCGGCGCGGCCAAATGACGACGCGGAACTGGCTCGAGAAGCCGTTCTCGAGGGCAGCGCCATGGTGGCCATGGTGAGTTACACGTTGCAGGAACGTGGAATGTCCTTGAAGGATCTGCCCGAGATTGACCCGTCCTTGCTTGTTGGGGACATGTCCGATACTCCCTTACTCAAGAAGGCGCCTCCGTTCATCAAGGACGCGCTGGTATTCCCTTATCTGGACGGTTTGAATTTCTGTGCCGCGATCATGCGCTCTCCCGGCTGGAGCAAGCTTCCGCGATTATTCGAAAAGCCTCCTACATCGACCCGGCAAATCATGCATCCGGACCTATATGCCTCCGGTAAAACGACCTCTCAGGTTTCGTTGCCCGCTCTCGATACGGCTCTCGGCTCGGATTGGACCAAGCTGGAAGACAACATCATGGGGGAATTCGGCTGGAAAGAAGTGCTCAAGCAATTTCTCGGCGAATCGCAAGCCACTCCGGTTTCAAACCTGTGGAACGCCGATCGTTACGTCGTGTACGAACGAAAGCAAGACAAGCATTTGGTGCTGGTGGCCCGCTTGCAGTTGGCCACCGAGGCCGGTGCGAGCCAATTCTTTGGTACCTACGTCCAGGCGCTGGAAAAGAAGTACCAACAACGTACGGATATCTCCCGCCAGCCGCAGGATTTTTCCTTTGGCACTTTGGACGGCGGGGTTTTCCTTCGCTGTGTAGCGCGCGAGTGCCTGACCTTGGAAGGCGCAGATGCCGCACTTTGGAAGAAACTAAACGAAAATGTACATCTGGGGGACGTCGCCGACCCCCAGAGAGGCGCGACGACGACCTTGCGTCAAAACCACCAGGCGCATTCAGCGGCTCGTTGAATCCTTTCGTGGAATCCGGTAGGCGTCGTGCTAGGCGGGCAGAAGCTCTCCGCTACCGTTTGTGCTCATACGTTGCTTCAGGCGCGTAATCCTTCGCAGCAACCGCTCTTCGGAGCGAGCATGACGCGCGGGGCTGTATGGATCGCGATGTTTCGCTCGTGCCCGCCGCAACTTGGATAATCCAAGCTGCGCGAACTCGAAAGCTCTCGCAAAGTCTCGCACTCTTCGTTCGTAATGAATGGCCAACTGCTCGCACGCGTGAACGCCATGTTGCGCGTCGCCCGTCAGATCGGTTGCCAACTGTTCCCACAGCGTGGCGGCTTCGTCGTGATCGCCGCGGCGCTTGGCATGTTGCGCCAGATCGCGCCTGGCGTGAGGCCTATACTCCGCCGGAAGCCCCAAATCGAGCGCCTGCGCGCAAGTTGCCTGGGCGCGTTCGCAATCGCCGCGACCCTTCAGGAATCGTGACAGTCCGAACAGATCGAGGCTCTCGACTTCTTCGCCCTCCGCGGTATGAGCTGCGTTTAGCAGCGCGTCAATCTTCCCGAACAAGGCTGCCAGCCCTCGTAGATCCATTTGATTGTGCCGAATCACCGCCGCTAACGGGTGGGCCGGCCCTCCTCGCAGATAATCGAAGTAATGCTGCGGTATCAAAGCAGAAACGACATCGTCTGCCCGGTCCCAGCCCAAGTTGCTTCCGCCCAGAACGTAACGCTCCAGTTCCACCAGTCGCACGGAGCCCAATCGCAGTTTCCACAGCGCACGAGCCGGGTGCAGCAAATCCAGATGTGCGACCGGCTTGGGAACGGCGATCGCCCTGGTCATCGTGAAGCGGCTTTCCAGCAGCGGCCAATCGAACGACTTACCGTTGAAGGTTAGCAACACCGGGCGTTCGGCCATACGGGCTGATAACTCATGCAGGATGGCATGCTCTTCCGCGAAGTCGCGCATGAACAGCTGCTCGACCTGTACCCCTCCCGCGTCCCACCAGGCCAGTCCGATCAGAAACGCATAGGTGCCGGTTCCACCGGTAAGGCCGGTGGTTTCGGTATCGAGGAATAGCCACTGATTAGTGTCCCCGAGCGCGGCTCGATTGCGTTTGGAAAGTGTTTGGTCGCGCGTCTTGGAAAGCAATTCGAGACAACCATGGGACGGCTCGGTCATTTCCGGAGTGGGAAACCACGAGCGCACCGAAACGTATTCCCCGTACCGATTGGTCCCAACAGCTGCACCCACCAGTTGAGAAAGCGCATCTTCCTGATCGGGCGCGCGTAACGCCGCAGGTAAGGGTCTGGACCGCGCGGGTTTCAGCGCTGCAAGTCGTGCGAATTTATCGGCAGCCGCCGCCATTATCCACACAACCGATCCAGGATTGCCAAGGCCGCTTCTTTGGCGCGCGGCGCCAGGCCTCCAGCTGGACCTATACATGACGGACAGCCGTCCTCGCACTCGCAACCAGAAATCAGTTCCCGCGTCTTCTGCACCAAGTGATAATGCGCGCGGAACAGCGGCTCAGAAAAACCAATCCCGCCAGGATAGGCATCATAAAGATACAAATTTGGTTCGAAGAACTCCTTACCGGTGCGTGCCGAAGCCCAATCCTTAAGGGGCGTGCGAGCAAACCCTTCGACGCTCCCAAACTCTTGGGTCAGCCCAACCGGGCCTCGCCCGTGCGATCCACTATCGGCGGGGTCAGGCGGTCGCTCCCCAATGGCCGTTCCCAAATCTTGTTGGTCGCACATCACCAGCAGCGTGGCCACCGACTCCAGCGCATGCAGTAGGCCAAACATTCCGCTCTGTCGTTCACTGATCGAATAGGGGAGCGATTCCAACAGCGGCCGCTTTATCGTGATCCAGTACGAGGTAGTGTGCATTTCGTTTTCCGGAAGCTGCAAGTCACCGGCGCCGATATTTTCATTGGTAAAAAACTTCAGTTTCTTGAAGCCCACCACTTGAGATCGCACCAGAACATCGCCATGAGCATGCGAATTGCCGCTCGAACTCTCCGCGGGGCTAATCGCGTCGGCCGACTCCGGTTTGCGTCTGAGGTCTAACAAAGACTCGCTCTCCGCCGCCGGGGCATTCTGGTCCGCACCGCAGACGGTCGCGGAAATTTCCAGCACGCGGACCTGGGTATACCGAATCGCGTCCGTGTAGTAGTCCACCTCCACCTGTTTCACGTACGCCTTGCGCTCTTTGAAATCCAAATGCTCGACGTGATACTGCTGCGCACCATGCAGATAGATGGCTTTCTCGTGCACCGTGGTCAACGCGCTGCTGAAATCCACCTCGCCGATCACCTTCGGAGGGCCGGTGATATCAATCACGATAAAATTGTCGCTAGTCACTGATCGCAGGCTCACGGTGTCGGCGGGATAGGCCTCGTGCGTCCAGTGATAGTGGTCTCCGGCGCGATGCAGATAACCTGCTTCGGCCAGCCGAGCGCATAATTCCGCCACGTCGACGTTTCCGAATCGATCTTCGGGCGCGATCGGTAACTCAAACGCCGCGCATTTCAGATGATTTACTAGAATTTCCAAATTGTCTGGCTGGATAAACGCATGTTCGGGACTGCTGCCGAAAAAATAATCCGGATTGCGCACCATAAACTGGTCCAGAGGCGCGGAGGATGCCACCATCACAGCGCAAGAACTCCCGCTGCGCCGTCCGGCGCGTCCCGCGCGCTGCCAAGTACCGGCAATGGTTCCGGGGTAGCCGGCCATCACCACCGCGTCCAGCGACCCCACATCGATGCCTACTTCCATCGCACTGGTTGACACCACGCCCCGGATGCGGGCATCTCTTAACCCGCGTTCAATCTCGCGTCGCTCTCCGGGCAGGTATCCCGCTCGGTATCCGCGAATCGTATCCGGCTGGCCCGGCCGAGGCGGGTTGGTCTTCTGCAGGTAGGTGAGGATCAATTCGGTATGCAGCCGGGAGTTCGCAAACACCAGGGTCTGCAGATCCCGATGCAGAAACTCTTGAGCCACGCGGGAGGACTCGTTGATGTAACTGCGGCGAATGCCCAGCGCCCGGTTCACCACCGGCGGATTGTAAAAAACGAAGGTCTTCTCCGCCGCGGGGGCGCCATTCCCGCTCAGCACTTCCACACCGGACTCGATCAAACCCGAAGCTAGATCTCCCGGATTCGCGATCGTTGCAGAGCAACAAATGAATTGCGGCTCCCGTCCGTAGAATTGCGCTACCCGCCGCAACCGCCGCAACACATTGCACAGGTGACTGCCAAAAACGCCGCGATAGCTGTGCAACTCGTCGATCACGATATAGCGAAGATTTTCGAACAGCCGTGTCCACCGCGTGTGATGCGGAAGAATTCCGGTGTGCAGCATGTCCGCATTGGTCAGCACTACGTGACCTTTTTCCCGGATGGCCTTCCGTGCGTCGCTCGGCGTGTCGCCGTCATACGTAAAAACGCCGAACCGGTGGTCCAGCCGCCGATTTAAATCATGCAATTCCGCCAGTTGATCCTGGGCCAATGCTTTCGTTGGAAATAGATACAGCGCCCGGCTGTCCGCGTTTTCCAACACCGCATTCAGGACCGGCAGGTTGTAGCAGAGCGTTTTCCCGGACGCCGTCGGGGTCACGATGACCACGTTCTTGCCGTCGTGCACCGCGTCCGCTGCTGCCGCCTGGTGGCTGTACAGCTGACCAATTCCTTTGGCCGCGTACGCTGCTCTCAAACCCGGATGGGCCCAGGAGGGGAACTCTGCCCAGCGGCCTTCCCGCGCCGGGAAGTGCCGCACCGCCGTTAGCATCTCGTCGTGAATATCACCTGCCGCCAGAGCGTCCAGTGCCTGGCGGACTAGCCCTAATGCGTTGGAACGTCCCGCAGCTACCGTGGTTTCAGGACTGCCGACTGGGGCTGCCGTTACCAGTGATTTGCGCACCGCTAGGGGCTCGGGCATACATCTCCAATTCGCTTTTTATTCGCTCAGGCTAGCATGTGCCCTACCAGCACGCAATGCCATTTCCATGAAAATGTTCGAAGGAGTTTCGTTCTTAAGTCGCTTCGCGACCCAGCCGCAAAATAATCAGCGTCCCAGCGCAAAACAGGGCCGCCGAAGCACCAAAAGCGGCCTGCACCGAAAACGCACTCCAGAGCGCGCCGACCATAAGACTCGACACTAAATCTCCGCCCGCATTCACCGCCGCCAGGGTTCCAAACGCCATGCCGTGCTGATCCTTGGAAACCAATTCAGCTGCCACCGAATCTTCCAATGCCTCTTCGGTGCCAATGTAAATTCCCGCAAGCGCGCAGATCGCCGCCAGTAGCACTAAAGAATGTGTTGCGGTGCACAAAAGCAGGGCGGTTGCCACTCCCACTCCGTACCCAGCTGCTAGCACGAATTTCCGCTGGCGCACACGATCGCTCAGCCAGCCGCTGAAATAGGCCGAACCCGCGTAGAAAACGTTATGCAAGGTGTATAACGCCACCGCCAGACTTGCCGCTCGCGCGATCCCGTGTTGCGCCGTCAGCATTCGCGAGGCGTACAGAATCAGCATGGTGTGCGAGAAATCGCCGGCGCCAAACACACCCACGCCCACCAAAAAACGCCGAAAGGGAACTGGCAGGCTACGGAGTCCAGTTACGAACGATTGCCTCGCACGCTGTTCGTCGCTCCTCTCCCGCACCAGCAGCCAGAAGGCGGCCACCGCGATCAACCCGGGAAGTAGCGTCCAAAGAAAAACCTGCCGGTACGAATGATGTGTTTTCTCGAGCAACCACAACGCCGTCAACGGCCCGGCGATGGCTCCTAGCGTATCCATCAGGCGCTCGAGACCAAAGGCCCGGCCATACGCGCCCGGCGGAACGTCTGCCGCCAGCAATGCTTTTTTGGCCGGCGACCGTACGCCGCGTCCCAGCCACGCCACCACACGGCCAAACAAAATCCCATAAGCGCTGGTGGCAAATGCAAACGAAGCGGTTGCCAGGGTGGTCACCACATATCCAAAGATCGCTAGCGGCTTGCGGCGCTTCAGCCGGTCCGTGAAATGCCCGGCGCCAAGCTTGGTGAAGCTGCTGAGTCCGTCCGAAATCCCCTCGATGGCGCCCAACCACGCGGGGCCCGCCCCAATCGCAGTCAGAAATGCGGGCAGGACCGCCGTTGCGATCTCGTGACTCCAATCGCTGAACAGACTGGTTAGTCCCACACCAAGAACGGTGCGATTCAGCCACGAAGTGTGCTTGGTGGTTTCCGTCATGGCAGCTATTTGGTGCTTGGCAGAATTCAACTTGGAGGAACTACGGGCAGGTTGGCTAGTCGAGATCTGTATGGTTATTTTTTCGCGCCGCGATACAGAATCACTCGCACCTTCTCCAAGGTGATCAATCCGCCATCCACCATCTCGTCCAGTTTCGGCAGAATTTTCTCGATGCGGTCCGTGTTCTCAATGACTTCCAGAATGATGGGGAGATCCTGCGACATCCGCAACAGTTTGTCGGTGTGATAGACGCTCGACCCCCCATAACCCGCAACACCGCGCAACACCGTCACTCCCGAGAATTCTTCCTTGCGCAGCATCTCGACGATGGCCTCATACAGGGGCTTGCCGTGCCACTTATCGGATTCCCCGATGTGAATGCGCATCAGGGTTCGCTCGCCTTCGAATTTTTCGTGAGTCATCTAGGCCTCTTAGAACCGGTTCGCCAGCCGCATCCCGGCAACCGACAGCAATAGTCCCGCAATCACACTAGCGGCCACGTACGTCGTGGCTGGCAGCCATTCGCCGTCCTCGAGCATCTTCGCGGTTTCCCAGCCGAAACTGGAAAAGGTGGTGTAGCCACCGAAAAAGCCGACGGTGATGGCCACCCGCCAATCGGGCGAGAGCATCATTCGATTCAGCGTGAATTGCCCAATCAGGCCAAGAAGGAAGCAGCCCGTCAAGTTCACCAGCAAGGTGCCATAGGGGAAGGTCCCGCCGGTGCCGACTTGCACGACGCCTTGCAGCCCATACCGTGCCAGCGTGCCGACAGCCCCAAAAACTGCGATCAGTGTCAGGCGCAAGTTTGCTCCGATTCTTCGCTCCCTGGTCGCAGCCAAGACGCCCGGTTAGCGGGAAAATTTGCTGCACCAGTATCTAAATAAAAACTCCTGGTTGCCCTCGGCAGCCAGGAGTCATTGGCTTCCCGGATTGCGGGAAACGGTTTAGGCGAACCCCATCGCCTATTCGAATTCCGCAACAGTCTAACTTCTTAGGTGCGGTCGTTCAAGGCGATTTCTGCGACCCGCTGCCCTTCAGTAATGGAAGCGATAGCGTACCTGAAGCAGAATTTCACGCGGGTTCAAATAGTGGGTCCCGCCAAACGTGAAGCTGTTATCCAACAGCACCCGGCGGTTGGCTACATTGATCCCTTGCAGGGTCACCGAAAATCTTTCGCCAAAGCTTTTCCCCAGTGAAAGATCAAACGTGGTGTGCGGCTGCAAGTGATCGTTCGGCTCTGGCGGCGAATTGCCATTGGTGAATCCCGATGCATAGGAAATGTCAGTGGAAACATAGCAACTCCACGGCAAGCTGTACTGCCCACCAACGTGCAAGGTGTTTCGCTGATCATGGTCGAGCAGCCCAAATCCGTCGCCAAAGGAAAAATTCGTTAGCCCTCCATTAATGTCTCCAAACCCCAGTGCCAGCTGATTCGAATACGTCAAATACACCTGCCCTCGGTCATGAATTCTCGGTGAATGCAGGGTAAGTTCCCATCCATTGATGCGTGCCCCTTGAATCGTAATCGGGAAGAAGATGTCAGAATTATTCAGATTGTTGTGATCGAAGAAGTTCTTGGCACGGGTCAGGAAATTATCAGCGTCCAGCGCCCACCCGCGAAAGGGAATCGTCACTCCGAACTGATGCTCCTCGTCGCGCTCCCCGTGCAGCGGAACAAATCCCAGGTTTTGTCCGTCCACGAATTGAATCAAGGGTCCCGAAGCGGTAATCAGCGGCGGTGCTTGATAAAAGTGCCCATAGAAGGCGCGAAATACCCAGTTGAGCTTTGGCACCCGTAGCGACGCCCCCACCCTCGGGCTGGTGGCGTTTTCCGCGACGCCACCCGAAAAGTGCGTCTGCCGCAGCCCCGCGCTCAGATTGAGCCAGGAAGTCACTCGTAGTTGATCTTCCGCATATAGCGCCGCCAAGCTGCCGGTGGGCGTTTCCACGTCGGGCGGAAACAAATTTGGCCCGCTTCCGTCGTTGAAGATCAACCCGAACCGTTCATCGTCCTGTTGCGTGAACCCGTATATGCCCGCTCGGAAATTATTGCGATCTTTCACCCAGGCCACCATCGCTTGCCCTCCTTGGTATTTCGAAGAGCGGAATTCAGTAGCAGAGCTTGGTAGATCGAGAGGGCTACTCTGATAATTGGCGGTATTCGAATGATAGAACGGCGAAATGGTCATCACCAGCCCAGGACCAAACGTGTGCACCCAGGAAAAGGTCACAAAAGAATCGCTCTCTCGATTGGCGTCGTGCAAAAATTGGCCCGCGGTATCTGGATCATGGGGATCGAAGGGCACCTGATAAAAGTCTCGCCTCAGTTGCCCCACAAAGCGCAGCTGATCGGTCGAGTTCAGGTTATAAATAAGCGAAGTAAACCCGCCGAAACCATTGGCAGCGTCATGAATCACCGCTGACGTCGGAGTTTGCAAGCCTAGATCGGTTCGGTTTCCGTTCACGCTGGCATAATACGCAAAGCGGTTCGTATGCCCGCCAAAATTCAGCTGATCGTCGGTCTGATAGAAATTGCCGGCGCTCAAAATGAGCTCGGCCTCGTGGTCGCGTTCGAACCCGGTCCGCGGCGCGACATTAAACACCCCGTAGGTTCGGTCACCGTAATCCGCTGAGTAGCTGCCCCGTTGTATCTCTACAGCATCCAGGTCCTTGGGATCGATCTGGGGTCCCAGATTGCTGGCAATATTCGTATTGGGGATGGCCACGCCATCGATCAGCCAACTGACCTGGTGTCCGCCTCGAATATGCAGCTGATCGTGTGTGAAATACGCTCCTGGCGCGTAGTCGGTGATCATCGCCAGGCTATTGGTGCGCGTCGCTCCGGGCGTTTGCTGAATTTGCTCGCGATCGACCAGCGTTGTTGGCGTCACCGATTCGGTCTGTGCCGGTGAAGCCTCCGCCACCACCACCGACTGACGTTGTGTCGCAAGTTGCAATTCGAAATGCAATATCGGAGCTGAGCCGGAAAGCACTGTCATTTCCTGTTGTTGGGAGGTGAAGCCCGCCTGCGACACCTCCGCTGCGTACACACCTAGCGGCACCGTATCAAAATGAAACTCGCCGTTGACATCGGTCGTCGCCGTTTGGCGGTATTCCGACGCTTTCGCTTTCAATGTGACTTGCGCATCGGCGACCGGCCGATGCTGCGGGTCATGTACAATTCCACGCACGGTTCCAAAAGCGGTGCCAAAACCCACACTTCCTAGACACAACAACGCCATCCAAAACCCAAAGACTCTCATTGATCCCGTTCTCCTCAACTGCAGCTTCGCGCGCGCATTCCTTCGCGGTTAGAGGAATCAGAAGTTCGTGGGAAAGTGGCGAGGCCGCTACAGTACGGCGGCGTCAGTGCGAGGAGGGGGCGATGTAGGTTCTACTGGGTTGGCAATATTGACGTGGCTGGCCGCCTGCCAGCAGTGTGCGTCGCGGTTTTCCACCGGGACTAAAATCAAAGCAGGCAGCACAAAGGCGAGTGAAGTCACGCCGAACCTTTCGGAGTCGCGGCAACAGAACATCGCGTGTTTCGCTAGTCCATCAGAGTGATTGCAGTTACCGTCTGCCGCCTGACTCCTCGCTTTCGAATGATGGGGGCCCGGAATGGTGCACATGCCATCCTCGCAGCACGCCGCGGCGTACGCCGACCAGGCCGCGGCAGCCAGCGGCGCATACCCAAACATGACCGCTAGCAAACAAATACTTGCGGCAAACATTCGGCTCGTTTGGCGGCTCGGCTGGGTCATTCGCTGTTCCGTTCCTCACTAAATCATACCCTATTGGGCCTCTAGAACGCTTCTGTCGGTGACGAGTTTCTAAACCGGCCGGCTTGACTTGCTTTCACGCAAACCGCAGAATTTGCGCATGGCTCACACCTATATGGTATTTGATTTCGGTACCGACGAAGAGAAAGCCCAGCTCGCTCGTCACAAATTAGAGGGTTGGAAACAGGCCTTTCGCCTCGACAAAAAAATGCAATTTAAGTTTGAGCGCGGCCAGCAGGCCCCCGCGGAAAGTGCCGAAGGTCCCTCGAAGACACCCAAATCGAAGTCGAAACCCAAAGCCAAATCGGATGATCAGGCGAGGTCGTCCAATGGCGACGTGAAACTACTGCTCCGCCTGTATTTTTCCGCTCACGAGAAGCTCTCAGAGCAGCGCTGGTTTGACCGCATCCCCACGGAGGAACCTTTCAAAGGGATTGCGCAAAAGATCATCCGGGACGGGCACAATGAATTCCCGGAAATCGACAAGCAGTTCGAATCGCTGCAGTAAAGCGAATCATTGGGATATACGCACCAGCAAGGTTGTTTTCGAGCGCCGCTTCGAACTCATTTAACCGGCGTGACTGCGAGGAAAATCGGGGATTTGGTGTACTGCCGGTTGGGGAAACTTAGCGGTATAATGGCTTTCTGCAAACACGGTAAGCGCCGCTTTTCCACGAGGGTCGACTGAATGGCCGTGCAAACTCGCGTCAAGGCCCCCAAGCTGGACTCTGAGAAGTTCCACGGACTGGATCGCGAGATGCTGATCCGTTTGTATCGCGTCATGTTTACTTCCCGCCGCCTGGATGACCGCGAAATCCAGCTCAAACGACAGAACAAAATCTACTTCCAGATCTCCAGCGCCGGTCACGAGGCCATTACGAGCGCCATGGGGCTACTCTTGCGTCCTGGTGTCGATTGGATTTACCCCTATTACCGCGACCGTGCCCTTTGCCTGATGCTCGGAGTCACTCCACTTGAAACCCTGCTCCAGGCGGTCGGCGCGAAAGACGATCCCTCCTCGGGCGGTCGACAGATGCCCTCCCATTGGGGGCATCCGGATTGGAATATTGTTAGCCGTTCGTCCTGCACCGGAACTCAATTCGTGCAGGCTGTCGGCGCGGCAGAAGCGACGCTGTACTACGAAGGTCGTCCCAAGGCTTTGGCCCAAGCGAAGAAAGCTCCATTGGGCGAGCGCGTTTCACATGAAAGTGGCGAAATTGTTTACGTATCCGCGGGAGACGGCGCCACCAGTGAAGGCGAATTCTGGGAGTCTCTCAACGCCGCTTGCGCCAACAAACTCCCGCTCCTGTATTTAATCGAGGATAACGGCTATGCCATCTCCGTCCCGGTCGAAGTGCAAACCGCCGGCGGCAGCATCTCCCGACTGGCCCGTAGTTTCCCTAATTTGCACATCGCCGAGTGCGACGGCACCGATCCGCTGGAAAGCTACTCGGTCTGTAGGCAGGCCGTCGAACATTGCCGTCAGCGCCGCGGCCCCGCTTTTGTACACGCCCATGTGGTCCGGCCGTACTCTCACTCGCTATCCGACGACGAAAAGCTCTACAAGACCGCCGAAGAGCGGGAAGACGAAGCGCACCGCGATCCGCTTTCCAACTTTTCCCTGTTCCTGGTTCGCGAGGGATTGCTGGATCAGAAGGAAATCGAGGCGCTGGAGGCCGAAGTTGATCGCGAAGTTCGCGACGCCGCCGACCACGCGCTGGCCGCGGAACCTCCTTCGGCCGATTCGATTCTCGTCAACGTCTACTCTCCGGATATCGATCCTACGGCGGCTTCGCTGGTCGCCGAGCCGCAACTGCACGGCGCTCCCAAGACCATGGTGGAGATGGTCGCCGCCACGCTTTACGAAGAGATGTCCGGCGACGAGCGCATCACCGTCTTTGGCGAAGACGTCGCCGACGTTAGCCGCGAAGACAACCTAAAGCATGTTAAGGGAAAGGGTGGGGTGTTTAAGGCCACCGCCGGGTTGCAGCGAAAGTATGGCGCCGACCGTGTCTTTAACACTCCCTTAGCCGAAGCCAGTATTGTTGGCCGCGCCATCGGCATGGCCACCCGAGGCCTCAAGCCGGTCGCCGAGATTCAGTTCTTCGATTATATCTGGCCGGCCATGATGCAAATTCGCGACGAGCTTTGCGTGATGCGCTGGCGTTCGAACGGAGCCTTCAAGTGTCCGGTGGTGCTGCGCGTGGCCATCGGAGGCTATCTGACCGGCGGCGGCGTCTATCACAGTCAGAGTGGCGAATCCCTGTTCACCCATTGCCCGGGATTGCGCGTGGTCATGCCTTCCACTGCCTTGGACGTCGCTGGTTTACTGCGCACCGCGATCCGCAGCGACGACCCGGTCATGTTCCTCGAGCATAAGCATCTGTACCGCCAGCCGTATAACCGTTCGGAATATCCTGGTGCCGACTTCACCGTTCCATTCGGCAACGCCCGCATGGTACGGGAGGGCAACGACGTCAGCATCGTCACCTACGGCGCTATCGTCCACCGCGCGGAGGTGGCCGCGGCCCAGCTGCAGCGTGATGGCGTGTCGGTCGAAATCATCGACCTGAGGTCACTTTCCCCGTACGATTGGGACGCCATCGCCGCGACGGTTCGCAAAAATCACCGCGTCATCGTCGCCTATGAAGACATGCTCAGCTGGGGTTACGGCGCGGAAATCGCGGCGCGGATCGGCGAAGAGCTGTTTGAACATCTCGACGCACCGGTCACCCGGATCGCCGCCATGGACACGTTTTGCGCCTACCAGCCGAAGCTGGAGGACATCATTCTTCCGCAGACCGACGATCTCACCGCGGCTGTTAAGCGCATCCTTGAGTACTAGTGCCCATGGGCCTTGGCTGGAACTTTTTTCGCCGCCTCGCGTATCCTTAGCATCAGCTCTGTGGAGGTATTGATGATCTGTCCATCGTGCCAGCGACAAATTGCAGATAATTCCAACTATTGCTACAACTGCGGGGCCAAGCTGTCCGATTCCGCTCCCGAACGCGGGGTAGCGTACGCTGCCCATCACAAGCGCCTGGTCCGCTCCAGCACCGATAAGAAAATCGGTGGTGTCTGCGGCGGCCTGGCGGACTACTTTGATACCGACGCGACTATCATTCGAGTCTGCTGGCTATTGACGATCCTGTTTGCAGGCACGGGGATCCTGATCTATGTGATTCTCTGGATAGCCCTGCCGATCGCTCCCACGGGCGTTACCGCAGTCACCACAACGCCCATGGTCTCTTAGCGCTGCTTTGCCGGCCGTCTTCGGGTTGCTCGCTCGGGCTGGGTGTCAGTGCGCCCACGAAGCATCACCTGGCCGCTTGTCTAGATTTCCGTGAACCAACACCTCACGCAGCCGGCAGTGTGCCCGTTTTGCTGCGCAAACTTCGACACCCGAGCAAGAAACTCTTCGGCCTGACCTTCTCGACCCCCTCGCAGAATCGGTTACAATTCTTGGGCATGGCTTTCAGTAAGCCGAATGTCTACTGCCTCCACAACTCATCACTCGTGCTCCCGAATCCAGCGCCGCGCCGTACATCGCGGCCCGGCGGGTTGGCTCGCGATTGCCCGGCGGCGGGCACAGGAATTATTCGCTCCCAAGGCTAGTCGATGAAGCGCAAGCTCCTGGTCGCTATACCTCTGCTTCTGGTGGTCGCTTTGCTCGCCTGGTTGCTGCGGCCCAAGCACGAATCCTTAGGCGAAGCCTATATTAGCGAACGCGACGTCACCCTCTGGAGCAGCATTGCCCAGGTGCGCGAGCCGATGGACACTCTGCATTATGGCGATCACATCGACGTCATCGCCCGGCGCAACGACAACGTGAAAATCCGCACCGTCTCCGGAGAAGTCGGGTGGGTGGACGGGAGGCTCTTGCTGGAGCCGGCCTTGTGGCAGAAAAGCGTCACCCTCCTGCTGGATTCCCGCGGCATCCCGGTGCAGGCTCGGGGGCGCACCAAGGTGCAGACTAATCTTCGCGTGGAACCTGGCCGCAACGAACACCGTCTCTACCAATTCGGCCGCGGCGTCCCGGTGGAGGTGGTCGCCCGCGCGGTGGCCGACTGGACCCAAGGCAGTGAAGAGCATGAGCAAAGCGGCGAGGCGCAAAACGCTAAGAAAGAAGACTGGCTACTGGTTCGAGCGATCGCGACCCGTTCTCCCGGCGACGCTGCCGCGCGTACCGCTGAGTCCAACTCGACCACGCAGCCGGGGGATCAGACCGTTCCCATTGCCGGGTGGGTGATTGGGCGTTTCGTCGAGCTCGATCCCCCGGATCCCGTGCGCGATGGTATGGCTTCGGCAAACGTTCGAACCGTCGCTTGGTTCGAACTCAACCGTGTGCCCGCAGGCTCGGATTCTAAGACTCAATATCTGGCCGCGGGCGTGCGTGGAGCGGAAGGCCAACCGTGCGATTTCACCACTCTTCGTGCCTACACTTGGGACCAGAAGAAATCCCGTTACGAAACTGCTTATATCGAGAATAATCTTTGTGGCCAGATGCCCGTGGTAGTAGGCAAGGACGCCAAGGGTGAACCAGAGTTCCGCTTTCGAACTCTCGGTGACGGAAAAGAACCACGCGTCTACCATCTAATACAGACCGTTGTGCGTCGCGTTCCGCAGCCTGGCGATCAGCCGCGCAAACCCGCGGCACGTGCAGCCAAGCGTTTCGCCCGATAGCTACGGCTCAGTCCGGCAAACAGCAGTCTTCAACGGAGGCGCATTCGTGACGTTGCACATAACCGAGTCCGAGGTACACGCCGTCCTCACCATGCCCATGGCTTTAGAGGCCGTCGAGCGAATCTCCCGCCTTCAGTCCACCGGGGAAGCCATCGTCCACCCTCGCCGCCGCTTCGAGCTGCCCGGCTCTGCCTTTTTCCACTATATGGCCGCTGCCGATTATTCCTCCGGCTACGTCGCCGTCAAGCAGTACACCTATGCCAAAGGGAAGCTTCGCTTTCTGGTTTCTCTGTACGAAATGGCGGGGGGCGATCTGGTGGCGCTGATCGAAGCCGATTACATGGGACAGTTGCGCACCGGCGCGGCCTCCGGGGTTGCCACCAAATACCTGGCTCGTGGAGATGCACGTAGAGCGGCGATCATCGGCTCGGGCGGACAGGCGCGCACCCAGCTCGAAGCCATATCTCTGGTTCGCAAGCTGGAATCGGCGACGGTTTATAGCCGCGATCTGGTGCATCGCGAAAAATTCTCCAAAGAGATGACCGACCGCCTGGGCTTTCCGGTCCGCCCCGCATCCTCGGCTGCCGATGCCACTCGCGGCGCTGATATCGTGTGCACCGCTACCACCGCCTCACAACCGGTGCTCAGCGGCACTGACTTGTCGGCCGGGATGCACATCAACGCCATCGGGGCCAATCACTCCAACAAACGCGAACTCGATTCGCAAGCCGTCGCCGGCGCCGATGTGATCATTGTCGATTCCATCGAGCAGTCACGTCAGGAAGCTGGCGACCTCATTCTTGCCTTTGACGGCGACGATGCGTGCTGGACCGGCGTTAAGCGCCTCGCGGATGTAGTCTCCGGCAAGGCCTCGGGGCGCACCAGTGACGCGGAGGTGGTGCTCTTCAAATCCAACGGGATTGCCTCCTGGGATCTGGGCGTTGCGATGAAGGTTTATGACCTGGTGCGCAGGAAGGGATTGGGAAGGGAACTGCCGCTCTGGAACGAACTTCCGTCCGGGCCACAAAAAATCCGGCCCGCCTAATTGCCTGGGCCGGCCAGACGCAACTTCGAGCGCAACTTTTCGAACAACCTCTGGTGAGAAGCGGCATCCAAGTCCGCTGGTTCCTCGCGGCAGAAAATCTCGATGGTATAACGGGTCTGGCGAACCATCAGCGTGCACTCTTCGCACTCTGCAAGATGGGCTTCGAATTCGTGCTGCAACATCGCGTCAATATCGCGGTCGATATAATTCGAGATTTCTAGAATCACCGCTTTGCAATTCAATTTGCTTCACCCTTACGGAAATACCGGCTCAGCTTCGCTCGCAATTTTAGGCGCGCTCGAAGCAATCGGGACTTCACCGCGGCCACCGAAATTCCTACCACCGCCGCGGTCTCTTCGGTGGACAGTTCCTCCACATCGCGAAGCACAAAAACCGATCGATAGTCCGGATCCAACTCGTCGATCACCTCGTCCAGAATTCCATGGAGTTCCGACTGCGCGTAGCGCTGCTCCGGGCTCGGGCCCCAATCCTCGACATCGCGAGGGATCAGGTCGTCGTCACCGGCGATCGGCTCATCCAGTGAAATTTGATTCGGACGCCGCTTCCGCAACTTCATTAGCGCTTCGTTGGCCGCAATCCTCACCAACCAGGTATAGAACCTCGAATCCTCTTTGAATGTGCTCAGGTGGGCGTATGCTTTCAAGAACGCGTCCTGCATCGCGTCCTCGGCGTCTTCGCGGTTGCGGGTGATATTCGTGGTCAGCCGCAGAATTTTCCGTTCGTAACGCTGTACCAATTCTTCGAACGCGGACACATCTCCACCCTTGGCCGCGGTCACCAGCAGATGTTCGTCATCGCGCGCGACGCGCGACGTCAACGGTCGTGGATTAGGGGTGCTCAAATGGATCCAGTACATCCGGTTGAGCGGCTGCTCTCCGGCGGTAATGCTCTCCCGCTCTACGTTAGCACAATGCATCTCGACCCACTTGTTTGGATGATTGCCGCGCTGCCCGGGATTCACCGATTACCGCTCCGTTGGCCTGCGATTGACCATCGAGCGAGGTCGGGTTAGAGTAAGCTTGCAGTTTCGACGAACGGTTTTCATTCGCTATGCTCCAAGGGCCAGTGACCCTTGTGCGTCGCGATCCCAGCGTTTCTGCCGTCGAAAGGCTCCCGCGGTTACTCTATCTCTATGAAGACCTTGCCTGACCATCTCCGCAAGGGGATGAAGCTGGTGATTGTTGGCTGCAATCCTACGGAATCTTCGGTTCGTGTGGGCCACTACTACGCGGGACGCGATAATTCCTTCTGGCCGATTTTATTCGAAAGTGGCGTGGTGCCTGAGCCTTTCGATTACCACGATGACAAACGCGTGATTGAATTTGGTATTGGCCTGACCGACCTGGTAAAGCGTCCTTCCAAGACTACGGAAACTCTGACTCGTGAGGACTTTGCCGAAGGCCGCATCGTGCTGGCGCAAAAGCTGGAGGAGTTTCTGCCCCGGGTTATTGGGTTCAACGGGAAGCTGGCTTTCGAACAATTCGCCCAGCGCAAATGCAACTATGGCCTGCAAAAGGATTCCCTCTACGGGGCCAAAGTTTACGTTCTTCCAGCCACCCCCGGTCCGCACGAGAAGAATAAAAGCGACAAAATGCTTCACTTCCGCAAATTGGCACAACTCATTAACCGTGTCGAGCAACCACGCGAAGAATCTATCCAATAACCCGAGCGCCATGAGCGAGACTCAACCAACCGATCGTCAGGAACAGCAGCAGCCTCCGCAGCCAGATCTGCAGAACGCGCTAGTACTGGTGAAACGCGACGACGGCGTCGCCACTTTGACGCTGAATCGCCCGGATCGCTTGAACGCGCTGAATAAAGATTTGGCTGTCGGATTGAATGAAGCTCTTGGCGAACTTGGTTCCGATAAGCACATTCAAGCGGTGGTGATCACCGGGGCGGGCCGGGCCTTCTGTGCCGGTGGCGACCTGACCGAGATATGGAAGGGCCGTCAAGAGAATGACACCAGCGACCTCGAGCCCTTGCTTCGCGTAGGCGCGCAAATCGCTCTCAAGATTCGATTGATGCGCCAACCATTGATTGCTGCCGTAAACGGACCCGCCGCGGGCGCCGGAATGAACATTGCTCTCGCCGCCGATGTTCGAATCGCCTCCGAAGCCGCTACTTTTGGCGAAAACTTCGTCAAGGTTGGTCTCTTCCCGGATTATGGTGGAACCTTTTTCCTTCCGGAGTTGATCGGCCCCGCTCGCGCTGCTGAAATGTTTTACAGTGGCGAAATGATTGATGCCCAGAAAGCGCTCCAGCTAGGAATCGTCAATCGGGTGACCTCGCCCGAAAAGTTGGATGCCGAAGCTCACGAACTGGCGCACAACATTGCCCACGGACCGACCACCTCACTGCGCGCAATTAAACACACCTTGTTCGGAAGTGCCCGCGAACGTCTCACCAAGGCGCTCGAAGCCGAAGTGGATGAGCAGATGAAGTGCTTTAATTCCGAGGATTGTGCCGAAGGTCTGCGCGCTTTCTTCGAGAAGCGCAAACCTAATTTCACCGGAAAGTGACGCCTGTTTTCCTCTCATGAGCGATCTGGAAATTACTCCGGCGGAAGCCAAGCAGCGTTTGGATCGCGGTGAAAGCCTGGTTCTGATCGATGTGCGCGAGCCGTGGGAGTTTGAAATCTGCCGGATTAAAGGCGCACAGCTGATTCCCATGGGCGTGGTTCCCGCGAATCTGCAGTCCCTGGACGTCGATGAAGATGTGGTGTGTTATTGCCATCACGGCGTTCGCAGCATGGATGTCGCCGTTTGGCTCCGCGGCCGGGGCGTTGAACGTGCCCGGTCGCTTGCCGGCGGCATCGATCGCTGGTCCGCAGAAATTGACCCCGAGGTTCCGCGATACTGATAGAGCGTTGGCTGCTGTGGTCGTTAGCTAAATCTCGAAATCGGCGTGGCAGCCCCAAAGGAAAATACAATTGCTGCAGAAGCCGAGGTGCACAACCGGCCGCAAAGCTCGTGCCATTCTCTGGAAGAACTCGGGGCCGACTTGCCATTGCGCAGCCTAGATGCCGAGCCTTTGCACGCACAGGAATTGGATCGCCTGATTGGCCATCGCGACTACCGGGAATTTCGAAACATTCGTAATCAACTGTATCGCGATCGCAACATGAAACCTCATCCGCCCACTCGCGCCGAGGCCCTACGCCTCCTGTCCGACCACCCCAACTTGATTCGACGTCCCGCGGTTATTGGAGGCGAGGAAATCCTTCTCGGCTACGATGAGGACGCATTCCAAAAGCTGGTTAAGGCCGTTTCCGGAGAACTCCAAATCCAATGTCCGTTGAAGTAAGAACTGTTGCGGTCATCTGCGCTGAATTGCTTGGCCGCAAACTCGCATACGCTGCTGCGATCCATGGGTATCAGACCGTCCTGAAAGATGCTTCCGAGGCGCGGCTGGCAAGGGCCATGGCTGATTTCGCGGACACTCTAGATTACCAATTGCGCCAAGGCCAAATTACCGCAGTAATCCATAGTTCAGCGCCTGCCAATCTTGCCGTCGCACCATCTATCGAGGATGCCCTGCGTCGCGCCGATCTGATCGTCGACACCGTTCACGATGAAGCCGAAGTGAAACTCGAGCTATTCTCTCTTTTCGATAAGTTCGCCTTGCCCGACGCTATCCTTATCAGCACTTGCAGCGCTTCTATTTCCGTCTCGGAGCTAGCCGCGGTAACCTTTTGTCCCGAGCGCTGCATCGGAATAAGCGTGCAGCAGCGCCAATCACAACCCGATTTATTCGAATTGGTAAAAGGTCTTCACAGCTCCGATCGAACGGTGGCCAAGTGCGTGGCCTTTCTCCGGGATATCGGCGAGGAATGCATCGCCCGCTGCGAACCGCCCGGGCCCGACCAGACGAAGCCGCCGGCTGTCGATAAATCTGCACCGGATTCCGCCGCAATCATATCGGAACTGCCATGGGCAAATTAACCGCCAAGGAGTTGGCCGCCAAAGTCATCATTCAGCAAGGGGACCTGACCGATATGGCCACCGACGCCGTGGTTAACGCCGCGAACAACGACTTGCTCCTAGGGGGTGGCGTTGCCGGAGCAATCCGGCGGCGCGGCGGCGAAGAGATTCAGAAGGAGTGCAACGCCATTGGAAGCATTCCCATCGGCTATGCAGCGATCACCTCCGGCGGCAAGATGAAGGCGAAGCACGTAATCCACGCTGCCAGCATGAGGCTCGGCGGCACCACCACGGCCGAAACTCTTGCCAGTTCGACCACGCACGCCTTGCGGATTGCTTCGGAGCGCGGGCTTAAGACCATTGCTTTCCCCGCCATCGGTACCGGCGTCGCGATGTTTTCGATGAAAGAATGCGCGGAGGTTATGCTCCGCACGGTTTCCACCCAGCTGCAGAACGGAACTTCCATTCAAACCGTCTATTTTGTGTTGTTTGATGAAAATGGGTGCGACATCTTTAAGCGCACTTGGAACCGCGTTCTCGCGGAAGTATCGGCACAAACGCCTACGTCGCTTTAGCTGGGAATTGAGTGTCCTGCAAGCTCAGCCCACACGACAAGTTCGAATCCTCACGGCGAGTCCGGCCGCCGACGAAGCACCGGTCGATCGCTCGGCGCGTTAGCGGGCGACTCACCATTCGCGGGCCCAGAAACGCCACCTGGAACCGCTGCCGATACCGCGCCCTCGGTATAAGGCTTCTTCAACAGTTGGTCCGCCGCCATCTGAGCTCCGCCAGTATCGTCATTCGTCTGCCTAGCCTTACTGTATTCATTCACGGCTCGCTCGCGCTGCCCTAACAGATCAAAAATCTTCCCCAGATAAATATGGCCCCACACCTCGGTCCATTTTTCCGGGGGCTCGGGAACGGTCTGCAGAGCCTCGCGGAAAGCATTGGCCGCGGCCTGATAATTCTTCTGGTAGAAGAATGCCTCGCCCATGCGGAAGTTCGCAAGCGGCCGGTTCGGCTGAATCGACAGCGCCCGTTGGTATTGCTGAATCGCGTCGTAGTACCGGCCAGACTCGGCCAGCTCCTCGCCTCGCGCAATCGCCGCGCGCGCCCGAAGAGCACTGCTGCCTTTCAAGATCACATTGTCCGGGTCGACCTTGATCCCGCCCGGCTTAGGTCTGCCGAAGGTCTCCACGGTAAACTCCGATTCCGTTCCCACCACGTCCACAATCTTTGTTTCCGGATTGCCTTCCGTTTCGATTCGCAACGCTACCGGCATGCTGAACGTATCCAGCGGCTGCTTCACTTTCCCCACCACCCGGAAGCCCTGCTTGGTCCGATACACAACGTACTCCAGCGTGAAGTCCGGCACTCCCGTGGAATTCAGCCACTGCGCGAAAAAGCCTCGCAACTGTGGGGCAGGCTCCCCAGCCTTGACCGACATATTCGCTCGCTGCTGCGCCAGCGCCTCGAAATTTTCGATCGATGCCGTCTTCCCCTCGTACCGGGAGTAAAACTCGTGCAGCAGCGCTTTGAACGTCGCGTCTCCCATTTGCGCCCGCAACATATGGAAGATCATAGCGCCCTTGTTCATCACCACCGACCGGTAATCGCTGGAGTACGGCGCCAGCCGTGCCGCTTGCCCCACCGGGGCGGCGTCCTCACCCATCAGCGCACCTACTGCGAACTCATCCACCGCCTTAAGCCCGGCCTCGCGCCCGGCATTCTGTTCCGCGTACAGCTCTTCGGAGTACCGCGCCAGCCCATCACTGATCCATACATCCCCCTGACTGGCCGGCAAAACGGCGTTGCCCCACCACTGCGAAGCCACTAGCCGCGCAATGGTTCGGTCACTGGCTTTCGGATCCCAGATGCGCTTGCTCAGCAACAGTACACCCGGCGCGGCGAAATCCCGGAGGGTTCCGTCAGGAATCTGGATCACCGAGAAGTCGGGGTCGTGCAACGGCCCGAACATATCGGAAAACATCGTCACCGAACGCGCCACGTCCGCCGCAAAATCCGCAGCATTCCCCGACGCAGACCTCGGCGCGTATACCGCCACGCTGATGCCTTCGGCCTGCTTCGGATTCAGTTGCAGCTCGCCTGCGACGAAGGTTCCATTCGGCGCCGCCTGAGTGCATTCGAAGACGTACAGCAGTCGCCCGCCTTCCACCACGTTCTTCCCGGCGGTGGGTTGCGGCGCCAAGGCTTTCCCGGTTCCCGCGACCGCAAATGTATCCGGCACATTTAGCCGAAACGTTCCGGTGTACCGGTTGGCAGGGAAGTTGGTCAGCGGAAACCAACGGGCCGGCAGTAGCAGATACGCGCCATCTTTGCTGATCGTCGCTAATTTCACGCCCGGTACGGGGCTGTTGTCCTCGTTGGCCAGCAAGCCGGAATAGGTGAACGTCAGCGTCACTCGGGCCCCGGCCGCCACCGCCGCGGGCAGCGTCACCATGATCGCCAGCGGATTCTGATTGTCGCGTTCGAAACTCAGCGCCCGCCCGTCGGCGCCTTTGATGTCCCTCACTTCCAGATTTTGGTGAAGTTCCACTCGCACCACGCTGGACACTTCTTGTGCTTTGAAGTCGATCTTGGCCACCGCGGAGATGGATTGACCGATGGCATCCAGCGTCGCGGAAACTTCGTAGTGTTCAGCCAGGAAACCGGAATTACGGGGCGTCTGCGATCGGAGAGGAGTGGAGAACAGCGCCAGCAACAGGAGAAATGCCATGATTCGCGCTGTTTGTTTGTTCAGGTAGCGGGTCATCGGACCCCTTTCACACGAGTGCGGCACACCAAGGTCTGCCTCTATAGGATAGCAGACACCTCATTTTGCGTTGCACGGCCGGTCCGCAACAAATCGAGTATGGCGTCCGCCGCCCGTTCGACCGCTCCTGGCGGTCCCAGTCGCTCCCTTACCTTGGCCAGTCCGGCGCGCATGTGCTCCCGCGCCGTCGGGTTGTGCAGCAAGTCCAACACTTCGGCGGCAACGAGCTCCGCGGTGAAATCGTCCTGGATCAGCTCTGGAACGACCTGCTGGCCGGCTATCAAGTTCACCATACTGAAGAATTTCGTCCGCACCAGCGGCTTGGCCAGCGTCGCGGTAAGCGGGGTCACCCGGTATACCACCACCATCGGTACATCCAGCAGCGCCGCTTCCACGGTTGCGGTGCCGCTGGATACGATCGCTACGTCCGCCGCTGCTAGGGCCTCGTAGGTTTGCCCATGCACGATACACATCGACATACCGCTCGGCCAACCCTCGCGCCACCCGCCCACGTCACTTTCTGGAGCCGCCGCCAGCACGAATTGCACCGCTTGCTGTTGGGAAATGCGCGCGCAGGCGTCTCGCAAGATCGGCATGTGCTGTCGTAACTCGGCCGCGCGGCTTCCGGGCAGCACCGTCACGATAGGTTTCGCAGCATCGAGTCCATGTTCGGCACAAAAGCTCGCTCGATTCTTCGTCGCCTGAACCGCCCCGACCAGCGGATGCCCGATGAATTGCACCGGGACCCCGGAGTTTCCATAGAACGCTTCCTCAAAGGGAAAGATGCATAAAGCTTTCGCAAAACGTCGCCGCACCACGCGTACCCGCCATGGCCTCCACGCCCAAAATTGTGGGCAGATAAAATAGGCATTCCGGATGCCGTGCGCCTTCAGCTTGCGAGCCAGCCGCAGGTGGAAACCCGGAAAATCGGTCAGCACCGCCAGCGCGGGCTTCCGGCGTTGCGCTTCTCCGACTAGCTTCCTCATGGCGCGAATCAGCGAAGGCAAATGGCTGAGCACCTCCGTGATTCCCAAAACCGCAACTTCCGAGTAGTCGACCACTACATCCACACCCGCCGCGCGCATCTGCGGCCCACCCATGCCAAAAATGGCGATATCCGCACGGCGCTTCAACACTGCCGCAAGCCGCGCAGCGTACATGTCGCCGCTAGCTTCACCAGCGGAAAGCAAAAGCGAGAGAGGAGGCATTCGCGGTCTGAGCGGGCTTTCTTAATCCGTTGCCGGTTGCGATGCGGGGAAAATATGCCGTGCATCGCCTAACGGCTCACGGTTGGCATGGTGACCAATAGGCAATTCTTGTTCCTGGTATTGCAGTTGATACAACCGGTAGTAGATGCCGCGCTGTGCCAGCAGCTCCTGATGCGCGCCCTGCTCCCGCAACCGGCCTTTATGAAATACCAGAATGCGGTCGGCATGCTGAATGGTGCTGAGCCGGTGCGCGATCACCAGCGCGGTGCGCCCGCTTAGTAAGCGGTCGAGCGCCTCACGAATCAATAGCTCGGTCTTGGTGTCCACGCTGGAGGTGGCCTCGTCCAGGATCAGGAACCGCGGATTGTGCGCCAAAGCCCGGGCAAAGCTAATCAGTTGGCGCTGACCCACGGAAAGCGTCGACCCGCGCTCGTTTACCACTGACGCGACTCCGCCCGGCAGTGACTTCATGAAATCGCCCAGGCCAATCTCATCCACCGCTTGCTCCACGGTTGCGCGGTCGATGCCCGGAGTTCCGAGGCGGATATTCGACTCGATGGTGCCGGTGAACAAAAACGGATCCTGCAATACGATCCCGAACAGCCGCCGCAGGTCCTGAATATTGATCTTGCGAATATCGATGCCGTCCAAAAGAACCTGGCCGCGCTGCACGTCGTAAAACCGTAGGAGCAGGGAAATGAGCGTGGTCTTTCCCGCGCCGGTGTGTCCCACGATCGCCACCGTCTGCCCTGGCGACACCCGAAATGACACATCCCGCAGCACCCAAGCTTCGTCGGCGACCTCTGCGGCGTTGCTGTAGCTGAACCAGACATTCCGAAACTCGATCTCGCCCTTGGGCGCTTTCAGTCGCACGGCATCCTCAGCCGATTGCACCGTCACCGGTTCATCCAGCAGCTTGAAAATGCGCTCCGAGGCGGCCATCGCCGACTGCAAAATATTAAATTTCTCGCTCAAATCCTGAATTGGCCGAAAGAATCGCGCGGCGTACATAGTGAAGGCGGTAAGCACTCCCAGGCTCAGGGCTCCATGCAGCACCCGATTTCCACCCGCCCAGTAAATTAGGGCCGTCGCACCCACGCTCAGGATTTCCACACCGGGATAAAATAGCGCGAAGGCCAGAATCGCGTCACGCCAAGCCAGCATGTTGTCCCGGTTGCGCTTCTGAAATTCGCTGCGAGCCTTCTTTTCGCGATTGAATAACTGCACCACGCTCATGCCCGAGATGTATTCCTGCAAAAACGCATTGATACGGGCAATTGCTGTTCGAATCCGCCGATTTGCATCCCTCACGAAGGTCCGAAAGAAATACGTCACCACCAGGATGAACGGCAGCACCGCCAGCGCGTCCAGCGCCAGCCACTTGTCGATCGAAGACAACCAGGCTGCCATCACCGCCAGCAGGAAGAAGTCGTTGATCATGGTGACCACGCCGGCGGCAAACAGATCGTTCAACGCGTCTACATCGGTGGTCACCCGGGTGACCAGACGCCCCACCGGGTTGTGGTCGAAGTAGGTCATCGGCAGCCGTTGCAGATGCGCGAAGATCGCGCTCCGCATGTCGTACATGGTCTGCTGACCGACGCGTTGCATGATTCGAATCTGGATATATTGCGCCAGGAAGTCGAACAGCAGCACGCCCAGAAAAACTAGGCTGATCAGCATCACTCCATGGCGCGCCCGGCCTGCGGTCATCACGCCGTGCATCCCCGGCACCAGGAACCGATCGATCGCTCTCTGGAACAGCATCGGCGGCGCCAGCTCCAGCGGCGTCACCACCGCCACCAGCGCTAAGGCCAGCACCACCCGCCAGCGGTACGGCCGCAAATACTCCAACAGGCGTCGCAGAATTTGCGCGTCGTACGCCTTTCCGAGCGCTTCTTCTTCATGAACGTTACTCATGCTCGCTCAAGCTCTTGTTCCAGCAATTGTTTGTGATACAGCTCGCTGTAATACCCACCGCGCACGAGTAATTCCTCATGGGTCCCGCGTTCGGTAATTCGCCCACCTCGCAGCACCACAATCTGGTCGGCGTCTTGCACTGTTGAAGTGCGATGCGAAATCAGAATAGTGGTACGCCCGCGCGTGACACTCCGCAAGCGCGTCAAGATCTGCTCCTCGGTCTGGGTGTCCACGGCCGATAGCGAATCATCCAGAATCAGAATCTTTGGGTCGCGGACCAGAGCTCTGGCGATGGCGGTTCGTTGCCGCTGCCCGCCAGAAAGGGTGATGCCTCGCTCCCCAACCATCGTGTCATATTTCTGCGCGAAGCTTTCCACGTCTCCGTTCAAGCTGGCAATTTCCGAGGCCTCGCGCACGGCTTCGTGGTCGTACTCCTCCACGCCAAATGCAACGTTTCCGCCCACGGTCTCGCCGAACAAATAGGTGTCCTGCGGAACATACCCGATCGATCTCCGCAATGTCTCGAGCGGCCACTCGCGGATGGATCGTCCATCGATAAACACTTCGCCTTCCGGGGCCTCCCACAACCTGGCCACTAGCGCCGCTAGGGTGGTCTTGCCGCTGCCGGTGGGGCCGACAATGGCCAGCGTCGAGCCGGCCGGCACCTTCAAACTCACGTCCTCCAATACCGGGCGCTCGCCGCTGCCATTCGAACTATTGCCGTTCTTTCCGTTACCCGCCAGTGTCGTGGGATATGCGAAGGTCAGATTTCGGAATTCGACTTCGCCGTTGACCGCAGTTCCAACCGGGACCTGGGCCGCTTGATCATCAATTTGCGGCTTCGCCTGCAAAATGTAATTCAGTCGCCCGACCGACGCGGCTCCGCGCTGGAAAATATTCGTGACCCAACCCAGCGCAATCATTGGCCACACCAAAATGCCCAGATAGGCGTAGAACGCGATCAAAGCTCCCAGCGAAATCTTTCCGCTCAGCAATTGCCCGCCGCCTTGCCAGAGCACGATCAGGAACGATGTTCCGATCAGCGCCTGCAGCGACGGCATGAACATACTCCACGTTCGAATCAGCTTGATATTGCGGTTGACATACTCGCGGTTCGGCTCATCAAACCCACGAATTTCCGCTTCTTCCTGGGCATATGCCCGCACCACCCGCACGCCGGATAGGTTTTCCTGAACCTTGGCTGACAGCGCCGCCAGGGAAGCCTGAATTTTTTCGTACAGCTCGTGAATCACCTTTCCGAAGTGTCGCACCGCGACCGCCACAACTGGCACCGGCAACAAGATCCACAGCGTCAGCGATCCCGACAGTTTGGACATGATCGCGATGGCTAGCACCATGGTCACCAGTGTCTGTCCGGTGTACATAATTCCCGGTCCCAGAACCATGCGCACGTTGTTCAAATCGTTGGTCGCTCGGGACATCAATTCGCCGGTTCGATTGCGAACATAGAACTCCGGCTCCATCAGCAGCAGCCGGTCGAACAGGTCATTGCGAATGTCGAATTCGATGTCTCGCGAAACTCCAATCAGAATCCATCGCGTCGCAAACGACAGCACGCCCTTCAGCACCACCAACGCGATTAACAACAGGCAGTAGACGCCCAGCGCATGACGGCTGTGCGGCGCATAGAAGGGAACTCGGTTGCCCAGCCAGGTGCCCGCCAATAGAGCATGCGTCCCGCTCTGAAACGGCCGGGCGCTTCCCGCGATCACATCGGTGATCACACCCGTCGTCAGCGGAATGACGTTTCCGATGAAGCTGGTAAGCACAATGGCCAGCAATCCCAGCGTAATCGCCCCGGGGTATCGCCCCAGATACGGCGTTAGCCCGGAGAGATTCTTCCACGAAGAAACCTTCGGCGGCTTTACGGCTTCGCCGCCGGCCTGCGTCTTCGTGGTAGTTGCGGTTGCACTCATCGCAGCACGGATCTGGGTGTCTCCCCTATGTTCGGCACTTCCACCAAGAAGTGTTGATAACTGGAATCCAGTGACTGGTATCGCTTGGTTGCTGGATTCCAGCGAACTCCAATCGGCAAAACGTGGGGATCCTCCATGCCTTTCACCGGGGTGAAGTAAAGTTGCAAACCTTTGTCAGTGTCCTGTTCATACTGAAGCCGCCACCCAGTCACCTCGGCCGTCGGTGTGAGTCCTAGATATCCTTTACTATTTTTCAGGTGCTCGTCGCAGCGCAGCACTTCCATCCAATTTCCATTGCGATCTTCGGCCACCACCGCTCGGGTCACAATCGTTCCGGGCAGATTGTTCTTGGGAGTCTTAGGCACCACATTGGCCGCTAGGAATTGCTGTTTTCCGGTCTTCGCCAGATCGCCGAACACCAGTACCTGCGTCTCTACGCCCAGCAGCGACTCCGCCGCGGTCTGAATCTCTGCCGGAACCCCCGGCGCCGCGGGCTTGATCTCCGCCGTGGCCGCCGGCTTTGAGTCAGGCGTTGGCGTTGACTGCCCGCAGCCAGCCAACAGCCCAGCGAGCAGTAAGGTACCACTCAAAGCTGCACGCCTTGGGTTCCCGCTCTTTGTCATTATTAACCTTTTTGTTTTTGTCGATACAGGAACGGACGCCGCAGCGTCGTTACGGTGAGCGCAAATCCGCCAACGATCCGCCTGTGGCCTACGGTCCATCAAAGGCTGGGTGCTTCCAAGGTGATCTCCACTACCCGCCCCGCCTTCCCATTCTTTCCCGGTGTGCATAGCACCGCCATCAACTGTGGCACATCGGTTCCCGCCCAATCGAAGGCGTAATACAGCAATTCTAGCTGCTGGCCGTCTTTCGTGGAAGGACCCCGCGATCCCGGTTGCCCATACAAAGCGGTTACCCGCGAGCACGAACTTCCCAGCGCCAATCCGTGCCCGGTTACCCACCGATCGGTTTCACCATTCGAACAGCCCGGGTTCGCACCTGGACCTTTCGCCGCACTGACTTGCAAAATCGTTCCGCCCGAATCGGCAATCACCGAAAGGATCCGCCCGCAGGAATCTCGCCAGATTCGATTCGTTCCTTCATCGGTGATACGGGAACGCCCCGGCATGAGGCGTTCCGCCTTGACCATCCCATCGCGTCCCGGACGCAAACTCGCCAGCGTCAATTCGTCAAAACCGTGCTCGGAAGCACCCGCTCGGCTGACACTCTTGTCTGCCTTCTGCTGTTGAGCCTTCGGCCAAGCCACAATGAATCCCAGGCTAACGGCGAGCCAGAATCGCATCCAGCCGTGCCTCGAAATTCTCTTCGCCTTCCGACCCTAGTTCGCTGCGTTCCACCGGAAGCGCCTGCTCCACTCGTTCCATCCAGCTGAACAACTGTTGGATGTTCTCTCGGGTCTTGGCGTGATATTCCTTCAAATTGCCGCTCACCGCCATCCACTGGCGAAATCGATGCTCCACCGGATGGTCCGAGGACCCGAACGGGTTCGTTGCCGCGGAAGGGGCCAACAATCCCCCGTGCCCGGTAAAAAAGTGTTCGAAGCCAAGGTCGGCAGAAAACTGTCCTTCCGCCGCGGCGATCCCGCTCTGGTATTCGACTCCATAGCAGGACAACACCAGCGGCTGCGGCTCATTTCGCCAGGTCATCGCTTCGGTGTCAAAGCGCCACAGGTCCCAGCTGGCGGTCACGATGTACGCGCTGTCCGCATGGATATGCTGCGCCGCCAGCGCCGCGACCTCCGCCGGTCCGAATCCGACCGCGCGCAAGTCCCATTCCGCCACCGACGGTTCGGTGGCATCCACCGGTTGCACCACCATTTCGGTAAATACCGGTTTCGACGCCGAAAGCGGAGCGGAGGTCATAAACCTCGCAAACTCCGCGATCATCGTCGCTTCAGAAAAGTCACGCGTCCATACGCGCAGGTAAGCATGATTTGCCATTGGGTTCGAACCGCCTCGAGTATACCGCCAGCACCGAACACGCGAGCGGGCCCTGTCCGAGCCTTTGCTTTCCGCGCTTGCCGCCGCCTGAAGTGCGCCACTGTCTAAGATTTGAGCCGTGCGTCCAGCAAATACCCATCATTTCGATCGAAGCGGGCCGATTTTTTCTGCCCATTCCCGCTGTGCGAAGGGACCACTCGCGTAGCGAAGAAATCTCTGTTCGGCCCACCTCGTTGGACATATCTTTAGGCCCGTTTCCCTATGCGTCGTACCGCTTCTGCGACCAACTCGCCGTTGCCCTTCGCGGGTTGGCCTCCGGGCAAGGTCAAAATATCCTCGAACCCCACTCGGGTTCCGTACCCGTGCCGCGCCGCCTGATCGATCATTTCCCAGGCAGTCGCTTCCATACCATGCAGCACCCGGGGGCACTCCGAGCGGTGTTCATCTAGCTCCGACAGTATCGTCCGCAAATTCTCCAGGGCCGATGCCAAAACTTGCTCCATCGGCTCGATCAGAATGCGCAAACAGCGCGGACCGAGGCCGCTACGCCAAAATACTTGGGTTCCGGGCAGGTCGCTGATTCCAGCTTCTACTTTCACGGCCTTGCGTAAGAGCAGCTCTGCAAGCTCGGTCGCGCCATCCTCTTTGAAATTCACCGAAGCGAAATCGGGCAGAACGTTCCACCGGGACACCGCATCGAAACGCTTCTCCACGTCCGGCTCGATCCACGAGCCAGTACTGACACCCACCGGCGTTCCCGCCACTCGGCTCCGTATTCCGATGAGCCCCGCCGCGACGTCTTCCGGCCGCACACTTTCTCCGCCATCCGGCGAACGAGCGTGAAAGTGAATCGCTCCCGCCCCGGCCGCTACCGCTGCGGCAGCCTCAGCGCCCAGTTCCATCGCTGTGATGGGAATTCCCGGATGCTCCCATCGTTTGCGACTGCCGTTCAGCGCGACTTTGATGAGCATGAATCTCCATAACCAAGCACGACTAGGCGCAAGAGACCAAGATTCGATCCTACCTACGCGCCTGCTCCTACCTTCCAACCACTCATTGTTTTGAAAGATCGATAGAACGACTTGCGAGCAGCGAAAATCTCAAGACGTCTTGGCGCCCGGCCCGGTCAAGGTAGAAGCTATCTGCTGCAAGCGTTCTCGCAGAGCCTCCCCAATATCCGCGAAAACTTGGGAGCAGGTCTCTCGCAGCGTCTCATCCGCTACACTCGCGATTCGCGCTACCGCATCTCGGGACTGATGATCCAGCGACGACACCGTCGCCAGCATCCATTGGTTGGACACATTCTCCAGTCGGTCGCGATATTGGTCCGCCGCCTGTTCGCTAATTTGCGACGATACTGCTTGCATCTCCGCTTGGTGCGCGTGCTTCGCGGTATTCCACGCCGCCAGCAGCGGTTCGAATCCCGCGTGAACTTTTTCGTGAGCGCTCGCCACGCCTTGGTCTACTGCACCGTGCATAGCGGTATGAAATCGCCTTAGGAAATCTTCCTGTTCAGTCGTCAATCTGTGTTTCAGTTCCGCGTGCGCCGACTCCACTTGATTCCGTGCTTGGGCCGTCGAATCCTGCAGCTCGGAGGTAAAACCTTCCAGGTCCTGCCGGGCGTGCCGCTGGATTTCATCCACAAATGCCGCCGATGTCGTTTCCGCCGCTTCCGAGAACAGCGCGCGTGCGCGTTCGAATGCGTCGCTCACCACTTCGGCCATCTGACCCTGCGCATAGCTCACAAAGTTCTTGCTCGATTGATCCAGCTCACTTGCGAACTCGTTCGAAATCTCCTCAGCTTTGTCTCGCAAGTGTGCGGCGGTCTGCTCGCTCACCTTTTCGGACACGACCTGAATTTGTGTTTGCGCTCGCTTCTCGTACCATTCCGCCGACTTGGCCAGATCTTCCGCGGTCTGCTGTTTCAGCCCTTCCAATCTTCCCTCGACCTCGGTAATCGTCTTGGTGGTCATCGTATCAGCCGCAGCCTGCAAGGATTTCTCCGCACCGGCCAGCTCGGTGCGGAAACCCTCCAGGGCGTCCGCGAATGCCGCGTTGGTGGCCTCACGGACTCGATCCTGTTGCAGCGACATCGCCGCATCCAGCAGCGAGCGTCCGCCGGCCAGCCGCTGCATCGCTTCGTCGCTCTTGGCGATTTGCGGCTGAATCATTGCGTCGATCTGCTCAGAAAAGGTAGCCGCAGCTTCCCGGCTGGAGTCGTCGAACGCTGCGCGAATTCTGCCGGAAATTTCTCCGAACAGCGCATCGGAGCGGCGATGTAGTTCGTTCCGGTGCAAGCTCAACACGTCATCCACTTGACCTTGAAAGCGTTCCAGAGCTTCCTGCTGCACGGTATCCAGTCGCGCAGAAAAACCCGCCACGCGCTCCGATGCTTCGCCCGCTTGTCCCAGTAGCCCTTCCACCCGTCGCGCTTGGCTGTCCAGCGAATCGCGCAAGGCCGCGACGTGCTGCTCGGACTGCGCGGCGAAGCTATTGGCTGTTTCTCGCAACCCGTTCGACAATCGCGCGGTCTGCTCTTGCAATTTCGCGAGCAGCTGCTCGCCGCGCTCCTGCACGGTGTGGCTCGCGCGGTCTTGCACGTCCAATAGCGCGTTGTCCACCGCGATCTGCCAGCGGGTCTGCGCCGCTTCCAGTTCACCCGACAAAAACGCCTGCCAGCACGACTGCGCCGCGGTCAACTCCGTATTCAACGCGTCGCGCTGCGCACTTAGTTGCTCCTCGCTTAGGCGGCAGGCGTCCTGGAGCGCTCTTTGCGCATCTTCAGCCCGCGCTCCAATCTGCGCTGCGGTACGGTCTGCAGTCTCTCGCAAACGCCCTCCAGCTTCTTCCGCTTGCTGGCACGCCGCGCGCAACCTCTCCACATGGTCGTGCGCCTCGCGCGAACGTTGGTCAAGTTGCCCGGCGCGTTGTTCCTGAACTGTCGCGCTCACCTCGCGCACCAGTTCTTCCACTTGCGGAGCGATTCCCCTGAACACTTCGTCGCGAAGCGCCGCCGAGCTGGCCTCTGCCGTTGGCGGGTTCGCTGCAGATTCTTCCTGGATCCTGGCGATAGCCGTCGCCAGTTCTTTTGCCAACTCCTCCTGTGCCCCCACGAGCCTTTTTTGCCAGTGCTCCTCGCTGGTCAGACGTTCCGCGGACACCGCCTGCGCCGCCGCTTCCCGCGCCGCTGTTTGGATCTGCTGCCGCGCATCAGCAAGCAACCGGGTCAGTTGACGAGCCAGCTGCAGCGAAGCATCCGTCGCGCTATTCGGGGAAGGGAAAACGCGGATCTTGTCGGGCGGCGTACTGGCCATGGACGAAGCAGTCGCTGGGGCAGAAGGTTCACCCGCCTCGTTCAGCGATACATGAATCTCGGTCTCGGGTGCGAATCCCGGAGTTTCGATCGGCGTTATATCATGCGGCACCTCGTGCCCGCGTTCGAGCGTCGAGTCCGCCGATCGCTCGTGCCAGGGCGTGGACCCGGGTACCGAACCGAAGGCCGATTCGCCCGCAGCCAAGTGTCCCTTGTCATGCTCTGAAAAGTTGAACCAGTCTTCGGGCGGAAATCCGATCCCCCAAACGTTGCCGGGGACCTCCAACTCCAGGGCCACCTGAAACAATTGCCGCACAGTTCGCGGCCGCTGAATCCACGCAACTCTTCCGCGAACCATGCGCGGTTCATGATTTTCCTCGGGGTGCGGAATCTCCAGGCGCACCCACATGTTCTTCAGCACGTAATGTTTCGATTGGTAGCGGCATCCGTGGCAATTCAGGATCAACGATGAGGTACGTTCCACGAAAGGGCGGCCTAGCGCGTCCACGCCGGTTACCTGCAGCGGAACCGCCTGCACGATTCTGGTGCTGCGTCGCTTCCTCAGCTCCGAGCTGGTGCTGGTAACACCCGTGGGCGTCGCTTCGGTCGTCTCACCGGCAACATGATTGCCTAGCTCATCCATGGAAAGGGCCACCGTTTCAGGGTTAAAGTTCGATCGCTGCTAAAGGTCGCGCCGTTTACTTCTGTTTCGAATTCGCTTGCGGAGCCTTTTGGCCATACCCGCCGGTCAAAAACTCCCAGGCTTCTTTGGCCACCCACAGGGGGCCGACCAGCAGGTACACCGGTCCCTGGAAAAACGCCGGCCGATTGCCCTCCATCCGATGACCCAGGAACAACAACACCCAGCCGGCGAGGAAGAAGCCACCGCCCAGCACCCACTTCGCAAAAAAAAGTGACATAAGCCCAGCGAAAATCATGGGGATACCGATTCCGTGCAGCAGCTTATTCCAACCCGATGCGTGTTCGTGATCGTACTGCGCCATGTAGCTCGCCAGACCTGCCATAGCGAAGCTCCTGTAGGGGGACTTTTTCTGCGGAACTATACTGTATACCGAAATTCCGTAATTGGCTACACCCGGAAGCCCCCCAAACCGGCCAAAACACCTATAAATCGCGTCGACCTTCCATGGCTTTCAGCATGGTTACTTCGTCGGCATACTCCAGGTCCGCCCCGACCGGAATTCCCACGCCGATCCGCGTAACCCGCACTCCCAGCGGCTTCAGCAACTTCGACACGTACACGGCTGTGGCCTCCCCCTCCGCCGTCGGGTTCGTCGCAATGATGATCTCTTCGACGGTACCTTCCTTCAGCCGTTCGATCAGCGACTTGATCTTCAGTTGGTCCGGCCCTCGCCCTTGCAGCGGCGACAGCGACCCGCCCAGCACGTGATACATGCCGTTGTAAGTTCGCGTCCGTTCAATCGCCAGAATGTTGTGCGCTTCTTCCACCACGCAAATGGTGCTCCGAGCTCGCGTCGGTCCCACGCAGTAAAAACACGGATTCATCTCGGTGATGTTGCCGCACACCGAGCACTCTCGAACCTTTTGCTTTGCGTCGCGAATGGCATCCGCCAAAGCCAATGCATTTTCCGGCGTCGCCCGCAGCAAGTGAAAAGCCAGCCGCTGGGCAGTTTTCTGGCCAATGCCAGGAAGATGCTTCAGTTCATCGATCAGTCGTTCTACAGGCGCAGCAAAATCAGGCATGTTGGATGTGTAGCATAGCCGCGCATCGCGCGCAAACGCACTGCGCGCACACCGTTTCAATTTGAATTTGCAAGCTTGATTTCAGGGAAAGAATTTGGACGGTAAGGAACTAGAACAATCCAGGAATCTTCAACCCGGCTATTCCCGGAATCCCGCCTGACAGGTTCTTCATCTGGCTGGCCAGCTCTTCGTCCACCCGTCGCGAAGCCTCGTTCACTGCGGCGCGTACCAGGTCCTGCAACATTTCCTGATCTTTGCTGGCGAAAACATCCGGCTCGATTCGCACGTCCACAATCTGCTTCTGGCCGTTCATCTTGACCGCTACCATGCCGCCACCAGCCGAGGCCTCCACGGTCACAGAATTAACCTGGCGCTGCAGATCCTCCTGCAGTTGCTTGAACCGTGACAACATCTGTTGAAGTGCGCTGACTTCCATCACGTTTCCTCGGCGCCACGTTTTACTTCGGTGATCTTTCCTCCGAAGCGTTGCAGCATCGACCTTACCATTGGATCGTCTTCAAACTTTGCTCGCAATTCCTGCGTGCTCGATCCGCTCGATGCCGTCGCACTTGTTCCTGCCGACGCTTCCAGCTTAGCACAGACCCTCACCGATCGTCCGAGCACGGTGCTCGAAGCCGCACGTACTTTCTCTAACGATTCGCGGCCCTCCAACATTTCCGCGAAGGCCCGCCGCTCCATCGGAAAATACAATCGCAGTTCCGATCCTTCCAGTTCCCACCGGTAGCTGTGCTCCACCAGTTCGCCCAGAAATTTCTGCTGCGACTGGATCACTGTCTTGATCTCTGCCACTTGCTCGGCGGTCAAGCCTGCCGCATCCGTTCCTACCTTTCGTTGCGGTGCGCTTTCGCTGGATTTTGGAGCTGCAGCGCCGCCGTCGTTCACCCCGTTGGGCTTTTCGTTCGACCCGGTCGGCGGCTTTCCTGGCTCCGCCGTAAATCGCGGCGCCGTCAGCGTATCGGATTGCTCAAAGCCTTGGGTCCGCGCCGGTTTTTCCAGCTCGCTGCCCGGCGCAACTGCACTGGTGACCGCCGCAATCGATCGCGAGGCAACACCCGTACCGGCTGCTGCCGCACTCGCCACACCAGCGGTTACCTCGCCGCGAGCTGCCGGGCCTCGCGCCGGCGTCCCCACCCCTCGCGATGCTCCAGGAGGCCTCGGCGCTGCGGTTCCTCCGCGAACCTCAGCCAGCAATTCTTCCAACGGTGCCAGCCGCGATGCGTTGATTAACCGCAGCAATCCCATTTCCAGATGCACGCGTGGATCCGGACGCCGCCGCAAATCATCCTCGGTCTGCAGCAGAATCTGAAAGAAGCGGGTCAAATCTTCTTCGCTGAAGAGTTCTGCGGCGCTCGCCAATGACGGCCGTTGATCCGCTGTGGCCACAATCAGTTCGGAATCCGCGCCGCACACTTTTGCAATCAAGATATTTCGTATGTGCCGGATGGCTTCACCGCAGAAATGTTGCAGATTGCGTCCTTCTTTTTGAAAACGCTGCACCAGCGTTAGCGCGCGATCTGCCGAAGCCGCGGAAATCGCACCGACCAGCTCCTCCAGCGCATCCTCGGGCACCACCCCGAACAATTCCCTCGCCGCTCCACCGCTGATTGTCTCTCCGCAATACGCTCGAGCTTGTTCGAGCAGAGACAACGCATCGCGCAAGCTGCCTTCCGCCATGCGCGCCATCACTGCCAGCGCCGCCGGCTCGATCTCCAGTTTTTCTTTGTCGGCGATCTGCTGTAGACGTCCGGTAATTTCCGCAAAGGTCAGTGCCCGGAAATGAAAATGTTGCGAGCGCGATCGGATGGTGTCCGGCAGTTTGTCCGGCTCGGTCGTGGCCATTACGAAGATGACCTGGTCGGGAGGTTCTTCCAATGTTTTCAGCAGGGCATTGGCGGCATCATTGGTGAGCATGTGGGCTTCGTCCAAAATCACCACTTTGCTGCGCGACGCTGCCGGCGCGTATCGCACCATCTCCCGCAATTCGCGGATTTGATCGATGCCTCGGTTCGATGCCGCGTCGATTTCGATCACGTCCAGCGAAGTTCCCGCGGCAATCTCCCGGCAGGAATCGCACGCGCCGCAAGGATCAGCAGTCGGTCCCTCGACGCAATTCAGCGCCTTGGCCAAAATCCGCGCCGCGGTGGTCTTGCCAACACCACGCGCACCGGAAAAAATATAAGCGTGGGCCACTCGGCTATGTCGAATGGCGTTACCCAACGTCTCGGTGACGTGGCCCTGTCCGACCAGATCTTTGAAGGTCTGCGGCCGCCACTTGCGTGCAATTACTTGGTAGGTCATCTGGGTTCAAGGACCGCGCCGATTGAATCGCTGCTCGCCAACATCACTGAATGGAATGAATCGCCCGGCGCGAGGAACTTCGGGTGATCTGCGGCACCCGAGGCGTTCCCGATACCGTTGCTCCCTTCCGGGCCTGGCGGGGTTCGCGGGACCTCGTTGCACAGAGCCCGAAGTTCCACGCTCCGGCAGTCACGCAATTTTTCTGCTCGACTGCAAGCGAAGTTTAACACACCGCGAATCCCTCAGAAAAATTCCAGCGCCTTCGGTCGCGGCCAGTTGAGCAGAATCACAGCACTCGCGGCGCCTGGTTTTTTAAGTTCGTCGCCGGGCTCTGTCCCGATCGGCTTGGCACTGCCCACACTCACGGGAGGCACGCTTGGCCCTGGCAACGCCGAGTTTTTAACCCGGCTTACCTTGAGCGCGAAGGGTGCTTTGCCGGCAGCCCCGAACGGTTTACCCAGAAGGCTTGCACCGAAGGGCCGCTCGCCATCTTTCTTTTTCCCTCCTCGTGCAGGTTTCACCCTATATCTGGTCGGACACATTTGGAACTTCGCCCGCACTTAATCCGCGTCTATACCAGAAACTGACGTACTCTACCCGCGGATGGAGTTCCTCCCCATCCGCCCGGTAATTTCGCCGCAGCGAAATTCGGGTCCGCGGCGCCAGCGGAAACCACCGAGGCATCGCCTCGGGTGTCGCCTCACGACAAGGGGCCAGCCTGCACTTCCGGTGCGGGCAGGAGGATCAAATGAAAAAGCCGTTGTCTACGTTTTTAGCTCTGGTTCTTGTTAGTGCAGTGGTACCGGTGTCCAACGCCGAGCCGCGCCAAGTCGTCCAAGGCACCCAGGTTCACCTCAAACTCTTAAGCTCCATCGGCACGGCCGCATCTCGCAACGGCGATCCGTTCGTCGCGATGGTGACCGAGCCCGTTTTCATCAACAGCTTGTTGGTCATTCCTGCCGGCACTCGTGTGAATGGCACCATCGGCACTGTCGCACCGCCACGACACTTCGCTCTGGTTCGCGGTGAAGCGTACATGGACGTGACCTTCCGGTCGATGGAAGTGGACAGCCGCATCATCCCCGTCCAGATGAGCATTCTCGCCATTGAAAAGCCCCTCGATCCCTCCACAGATCAAGACAGCGATCTCGACGGCGATCGCGACGTGGCACGTCCGCGCAAAGACATGAAGATCGATGAAGGTGGGGTCGTCCAGGAAAAGCATGACTACAAGGGCGACGTTCTTGCCGCCACCATCGGAACCGGCGGTGGATCGTTGATCGGGGCGGTGGTCGGCCACGTGGTTCGGGGCTTCGGAATCGGTCTGGCCGGCAGCGCGGTTTACGTCGCCTCCCGCAAAGGAAAGGACGTAAACATTCCCGCGCAGTCCGGAATACTGGTGCGCATGGATAACACCATCACCGTTCCGGTCGCCAGCGCCGCCAGCGCAGTCGGCAATACCACGCCGCAATCGGAAATTCGCTAGCTCGCCGATTTCCCCGGCCGCCGCGATCTCAATAGAATCTGCGGTACTGCAGTCCAATCGGCCGCAAAACGAGGGGGCAGGGAATCACCTGGCAAAACAAATGGGCGCACCGCTTTCTTCTTTGCGGTGCGCCCATTCGAAGTAAACGCCCCAATCGTCCTAAGATTTAGGAAAATTTGGGTCCGCTTTCACTTCCACAATCTGCTTGGTGTGCCTCTCACTGTGCGCTGTCAACAGCAGCACCCATTCGTACCCATCCAGCGGCACGCCCATCGGACTATCCATGGTGTGCACCCGAAGATCGTGGGTGCTCTTCAAATATTCCTCGGTAATCGCGCGGCTCTCCAGAAAGTGCTTGCCGGCCTCTGCAGGAGAACCAAACCGGTTGGTCGGTTTGAGCGGCTCGGGAGCCTGAATTTTGTGTGAGCGGTCGGTCACATTGGCGATCACGCTGTCATCAATCTTCTTTACTTCCAGCGGATCTCGCAGAGCGACCACCGGAGACTTCATCACCTTTTCTTGCACCATGCCGCGAATCATGTCTTCCGAAGCCGCCAGATGCTCCATCACTTCGGCCACCGACCAGCGGTCCGGTCCCGGTTTGAAATTCCATTGCGCCTCCGACAATCCCGCCGTCGCATCTATCACCGCCTTCTTCGTCTGCTCCAGATACTGCACGGCGCGATCTCGATCCGCCTGCGTAATGTCCTGTGCGCTCGCCAACCCCGCGCAACAACCCAACACCACCACTGCGCCCGCGCAAAATGCAATCCTTCTCATCTACATTCCTCCGTTGTTTCGTCTTGGAACCATTTCAACCCGCAACTCCCAGGGCCTAGCAGCGAAGCACCATCGCTCGACAAACCGGATCCGCCCAGCCATACGCAATTGTGAAGATTTGCACGCGGTTTTTGGACGTTTTGAAAACTTCGCTAGCCCGCCACGTGACTCGCTAGTTTCCTGGCAGCTAGTCCCAACATCAGTCGGGAAAACCCAGTCATCAGCAGATTCACTCCTACCAGCGTTCCGATCGCCCACACCGAACTCGACGGCCAGTGGAACCAGATGAGCGCGCCTAGCAACAGAGTGATCAGCGCATTGATCAACAACCACCCCGAGCCGCTCTGGCCGCGCGTCCGGAGATACGCGATGACCTCAAACACTGCTTCCGCGGTGATAATCACCCCCAACATCAGCGTCAATGTTCCCAACCCCAGCAACGGGTGCATCAAGAAATAAACTCCGCCTACCACATACACGATCCCGATGAGTACCTGCCAGAGGACCCGCCCTGCTCCGCCACCGCTGAACGCCGCAATGAAATGCGCCCCGCCGCCAAAAATCAACAGCCAACCCACCAGAATCGTTACTGCCAAGCCTGCCACTCCGGGCTCAATGATCGCCATCATCCCCAGGAGGATGAACACTACCGCCATGGCAATGAACCAGCCACTGGCTGTCTTTATGATCGTACCCGTTCCAGGTAATCCTCCGGTTGACTCTACGGTAGCCATCAGACACCTCCACTGTCGCTTATGTATCGGAATAGGACGCCCGCCAGACGAAGTACCACGTACCGACTTCGGCGGAATCGGGCTCATTCTACTCCCTAAGTTCCTTAAGCCTCACCTTCATTTTCAAAGCGGGCCCCCCGCTGACCGGCCCGCTGTTCCTACTAGCATCGCTACGGCAACCCACAAACAGCGACTCCAGTCCTTGTGCTCGAGCATGCCTAGTCTTAGAATGGCGCTTCGACTTGGAGGCAATATGGTTCCGCGTAGAATCGTCTTCGTCCTTGTCGCCTTGGCGTTTTGCGGCCTGTTCTTGCGAGCGGCGCAAGAAACGTCGAGCCCTTCCGCTCAGCAAAACTCCAGTCCTTCCAAGGAAGTCACCTATAACCGGGATGTGGCTCCGATTCTGTATAAGAATTGCGTCGGCTGCCATCGCCCCAACGACATTGCTCCTATGTCGCTGATGACCTATAAGGATACCCGTCCCTGGGCGGGGCTCATTCGTGAAGCGGTCGTGCACCACAAGATGCCGCCTTGGCACGCCGACCCGAAGGTAGGCGATTTCCTCAACGATCCGCGGCTGACCGATGACCAAATTGCAACCATAGACGCGTGGGTCAGAACCGGCACCAGGGAAGGCGATCCCAAAGACTTGCCTGCCGCGCCGGTACTTCTCGAAGGCTGGCATATTAAGCCCGACGTAGTGCTCACCATTCCGGAGTTTGTGGTGTCCGGTGGTAGTCAGGACGACTACGAATACATCTACGTTCCCACTAATTTCACTGAGGACAAATGGGTGCAGGCGGCCGAGGTGCTTCCCGGGGATCGGCGCGTGGTGCATCACGCCACCGTTTCGGTGATCGAGGCTGACCGAGTGGCGAAAAAGGAAGCAGAGCAGACCAAGGCCGACGCCGGAGTCGATGAATACCACTACCGCACCGGCAAGGTGCTGCACCTAAGGCGCGATGCGCCCGTTGTCGACGACGGATGCTCGTCCCCTGATGGTGGCGGCGTTCCGGGTCACGGTTCCGGGTATTTGAATATCGTCCCGGGGATTTACCTGCCGGGGCATTTGGCGGAAACCCGGCCGTCAGGCTACGCGCTGAGAATTCCAGCGGGCTCGTACTTGCAGTTTCAAGTTCACTACAGCAATCATACCGGCGAAGATGTGAAAGATCGCACTAGCATCGGTTTGGTGTTTGCGACCGAACCGGTGAAGCACGAGGTCGCACAGTACGAAGTCTGGAACGACCTCTTTCTGATTCCACCCAACGACGCAAATCATCGGGTCACCTCGTGTTACACCTTGCCGAAGGACGTCACTGTTCTTGCCTATACTGCGCACATGCACTTTCGCGGGAAAAGCATGACCACCGAAGCCATTTATCCCGATGGGCGTCACGAGGTGATATTGAACGTGCCGCACTATGACTTCCGCTGGCAGGAGACTTACTTCCTGAAAAACCAGTTCTCGTTGCCCAAAGGTACGAAGTTGGTGACCACCGCATATTTCGACAATTCGTTGGATAATCCTCAAAACCCCGATCCTTCCAAAGCGGTCCGTTGGGGCGAGCCCAGCGACGAGGAAATGATGGGCTTCTGGTTGCAATTCGCCGACCCCCAACTGGTGACCGTTAAGACTGCGGTCGCCCATAACTGAAATGTCCGGGCGTCGACAGCTCGTATTTCGAGAGTCGATGGTGAAATCATCGGGAGCGTCTGATCATGCAAGTCACGCGTCGCAGTTTTCTGGTCACGGCCACAGCGGCGGCCTGCGCTCCCAGCTTCCTAGGCGCCACCGATAAGGCCGGCAGCAAACCCCCGATCCTCGGACAAGGGGAACATCAATACGAAGCCATTCACGACTGGGGCCAGTTGCCGTCGACCATCAAGTACGGCAACACCCATGGCGTCGGTGAGGATTCCCAAGGCAACATCTATATCCACCACACCGTGCACTCAACCAGTGAAAGCCTAGACACCATCGTGGTCTTCGATGGTAACGGCAGGTTTGTCCGTTCCTGGGGCCGTCAATTCAAGGGCGGAGCGCACGGTTTGACCATCCGCAAAGAGGGAAGTGAAGAGTTTCTCTATCTTTGCGATTTCCAACATGGCATCGTCACCAAGCGGACTTTGAAGGGCGAAGAAGTTTTCACCTTGGGATATCCGGCCGAATCGGCAGCGTACCAATCCAAAAATCGGACCTCGGCAGTGGTCTACCGGCCAACCAACGTAGCCATTGCTCCGAATGGCGACATGTACGTCGGAGACGGATATGGGTCGAGTTTCATCAATCAGTACAACCCGAAAGCCGAGTTTATTCGTAGCTTTGGCGGACTCGGAACCGGTGACGACCAGATGGATTGCCCCCACGGCTTGTGGGTTGATACGCGCCGAGAAACTCCGCTGCTGGTGGTGACCGACCGGGGCAACAGCCGTCTGCAGCGATTCACCCTCGATGGTCAGCACGTGGACTCTATTCAGGGCACGTCGAAAATGCCTTGCTACCTACACGAGAGGAATGGAACGGTAGTGATCGCCGATCTCCTAAGCAAGGTGAACCTTCTCGACCGTAACAACGACTTGATCGCAAGTCTGGGCGGGGGCGAGTACTCCAATAAAGATTGGAGCACCGTTCGCAATCAGGCTGCCGGCAGCTTTGTGCCTGGCAGGTTCGTGTGTCCCCATGGCGCTTGCTTTGATCACCTCGGAAACATCTTCGTAGTCGAGTGGGTCGAAACCGGCAGAGTGACGAAACTGCGCAGCCTGGCTTAATCCTCTTTGTCAACGCCCGCAAAATCATCTGCCACAAACGCTTCGCCGGCTCGCTGGGTTGGCGTTTCCGCTCCGCTGTGCAGCTTTCTCCCTGCCCGCCCCCCCGTGTGGTATACTTCTTCTGCGTCTAATACCGCGGTTGTGTAGTGCGGCTGCTCTGAGAGCGTCACTTTCCTCTGAATGCCCGCCTCCAGTTTTCTCCGTTCGTCTTCGGCGTAATTTAACCTAAGTCTGGCATTGCCACTTGTCCGTGCACCCGTTCTAGGTGTGTATCGTGAGATGGCTCCCAGCAAGAAAGTAACAATGAATAGTTTTTCTGAATTGCAAGCCTCTCCTTATATTAAGGAGCGACTTTTCGCGAACCGCTTTTTGGTTCCGACCCCGGTACAGGCAGCGGCCATCCCGCAAGCCCTGGAAGGGAAAGATGTTCTGGCCACCGCTCAAACCGGCACTGGCAAGACTCTCGCTTTTCTGGTCCCGGTCATGGAGCGTCTGCACAAGCAGAGCACTCCTGGAATCGCCGCGCTGGTCCTGGTGCCCACGCGCGAGCTGGCCATGCAAGTCGTTGAGGTCTACAACACTCTCCGCGGCAAGCAGCTTGGTCCCGCCGCCTTGGTGGTCGGCGGACTCGCCGAAGGCGCACAACTAGCTGCCATTCGCAAGGGCGCTCGCGTCGTCGTCGCTACTCCCGGCCGTCTTGAAGATTACCTCGATCGCAAGCTCTTCAATTTCCGCGAGCTGCGCATGCTGGTTCTCGACGAAGCCGACCGCATGCTCGACATGGGTTTCCTGCCAGCCATCCGACGCATCGCCTCGATTCTCCCCAAGGAGCGTCAGACGATGTGTTTTTCGGCAACGATGGAATCTTCCGTCGCGCATCTTGTCAAGGACTACATGCGCAATCCGGTGCGCCTCGAGTTCGGTTCGGTCCTCAAGCCTGCCGAAAACGTTCGCATCCAAGCTCTTGAGGTTCCCGCCGACCGCAAGCAGGACGCCCTCAATCGCCTCCTGACCAAGGAAACCGGCCGCTGCCTGGTTTTCGCCCGTACCAAGCGTGCCACCGAGCGCATTGCCAAGAGCCTCAATCACGCTGGCTTCTCGGCGTCCCGCATTCACGGGGACCGCTCACAGTCTCAGCGCAACACCGCCCTGGCTGGTTTTCAGCAGGGCCGCTTCCGCATCCTGGTCGCCACCGATGTCGCTTCGCGCGGCATTCACGTTCAGGACATCGCGCACGTCATCAATTTCGATCTTCCGGAAATCGCGGAGAATTTCATTCACCGCGTCGGTCGCACCGGGCGCGCCGGCAAACACGGCGTAGCTTCCACTTTGTTCACCCGCGAGCAACGTTCTGAGATCTTCCAGCTCGAGCGCACCCTCGGTCTCAAAATGGAGCGCATGACGCCCGACGAAAACGCTCCTCGCACCGGCACAATTGCGCCTAAGTGGGTTCCGCCTACCGCCGGGACCGTTGTGGCAAAATCGAAAATGACTCGTCTTCCGGGTGAAATCCTCCAAGTGCAAATGGAGGGATAACGGCTTAGCACTTCTGGTCGGGGGCGCATCGCGTCCCCGGCAGAAACTGCGACTTTTGCCCCGAGCTCGTTTCGGTTCGATGCTCATAACCCTCTTATTACCCCCCAACAGCACTTTTCGATTCTTCCAAAACTGTGTATTTTCAATGGCGATCCATACAGAAGGAAAGCGCTCACTTTGGAACCCATCTCGCACTTCTTTTATTCTGACCGCCTCAAGCTCCAATTCTGGGATTACGGCCAGGATGGCAAGCCCGCTCTCGTCTTAGTTCACGGCGCACTCGACCATGCCCGCAATTGGGATTGGGTGGCGCGTTCCCTGCGCGAGCATTATCACGTCTACGCACTGGATCTTCGCGGCCATGGCAACAGCGCCTGGGCTCCCGGCGCCGCCTACACCGTAGGCGAGCACGTTCTCGATCTCTCCGCGCTCCTCGACGTCATCAACGACTTTCCCATTCGCCTCATTGGCCATTCTCTCGGAGGTGGCATTGTGCTGCATTACGCCGGCGTCTATCCCCAGCGCGTCCACAAAGCCATCTCCATCGAAGGTATGGGTTTTCCTCCCGACCATCCCATGCACGGCCCGGCCTCCGAACGCACCCGCCGGTGGATCGAAAACATTCGCGACCTCGAAAAGCGCCGCCCCAAGAGCTACCCGAGTCTGGACGCCGCCATGGCCCGCATGAAGGAAGCCAACCCTCGCCTCTCTGACGAAGTGGCTCGCCATCTCACTTTGCACGGCACCAATCTCGATTCCGATGGCTCCTTGCTGTGGAAGTTCGACACCTACGCCCGCGCGTTCCCTCCCTACGGCCACAACATCGCCGATGCCGTCGAAGTCCTCAGCCAGATCACCTGCCCGGTCCTCTTCTTCTGGGGACTCGAAAGCTTTCTCCCCATTCCCGAAAACGATCCCCGTTTCCAAGGGATCCGCGACCGCCGCCTCCTTACCGTTCCCAACGCCGGCCACTGGGTCCACCACGATCAGCTAGCTGTCTTCCTGCGCGAAACCGCCCCCTTCCTGGCCAGCTAAACACGCCGGAACCAAAGATCGAGTTCTGGGGAACTTCCTACAGCCTCCTATGAGGGGAGAACTGGCCATCCAGCTACTTCTACCCAAGCTTTTGACCACTTCTGCCAGCCGCTTAGGCCTGGGGGCGTTTGTTTTGCTTTCGGTCGTAAGCATGGGTGTCGACGCCCGCCAGTCGCCGTCCCAGCGGCCGCCGAATCAGCAATCTCAAACCCAGCCTCAGGCGGTACCATCGGCCACTCAGCCAAAAATCGCCGTGGAAGTCAAAACTGTCAGCGTTCTCGCCGCCGTCCGCGACAAACACGGGAAGACCATCTCGAATCTCACCAAAGACGATTTTGTGTTGACCGAAGACGGCCGCCCACAAACCATCGATTACTTCGCGTGCGAAAGCGACTTGCCCCTGCGCTTAGGACTTCTGGTGGATACCAGTCTCAGTCAGCGCCGTGTCCTGGAAGAAGAACGCAGCGCCAGCTATAGCTTTTTGGACCACCTGCTGCGGGTCGATAAAGATCTCGCTTTTGTTATCCACTTCGATAGGGAAGTGGAGCTGCTGCAGGAGTTCACGCCCTTGCGTCCAAAACTTCAGGCGGCTCTGCAATCGCTGCAAACGCCGGACTTTGACGCCGACCACAGATCGAACGGCGGTGGCGGCGGATACGGTGGCGGCGGTCGGGGGCGCCACACAGGAGCCGGGACGCTTCTCTACGACGCGATCTATCTCGCTTCGGACGAACTCATGAGTAAGCAACAAGGCCGCAAGGCCGTGATCATTCTCTCCGACGGAGTGGATCACGGCAGTAAAGAGAGCCTGACCACCGCCATCGAAATGGCTCAACGCGCGGACACCGTGGTCTACTCTATCCTCTTTAAAGATGACCAAGGCTCCTCCCCGATGACCGGTCGCATGGGCGGATTAGGCGGTGGGCGCCGGGGCGGGCCGGGGGGTAGATACCCCCAGCAAAATCGTCCCGACGGGAAGAAAGTTCTGCAACAAATTTCGAAAGAAACAGGTGGCCGTTTGTTCGAAGTCTCTAAAAAAGAAACCGTCGACAAAATTTACGCCCAGATCGAAGAAGAGCTCCGCAATGAATACAGTATCGGTTACCCGCCCGATAAGAACGCAGGTGCTGGTTATCACAAGATTCAGCTCACCACCAAACAAAAAGACCTGGTTGTCCAGGCCAGAGACGGCTACTACTCCGGAAATTGAGGCGTTCAGTTCCGAACCCTAAATCTCGAGCCATCAGACCTGGGTCATGCCGCCGTCGACAACCAGTTCCGCACCGGTGATGTAGCTGCTTTGGTCCGAGGCCAAAAACGAAACCACTTTAGCGATCTCATCCAAGGTTCCGGTGCGCCCCAGCGGTATGCTGCTCAACACGCTGTCTGCGTACTGCTTCACTTGTTCCTCGCTCATACCCAACGAATGGCGATAGCCCGGAGATGGCACCACGCCGGGGCTCACGGCGTTCACCCGGATTTTGCGCTCCTTGAGGTCCGTGGTGAAGCTTCGCGCAAACGAACGCACCGCGGCCTTCGAAGCGCTGTACACGCTGAATGCTGGTGGCCCCGTCTGGGCCACGATGGAGGCATTGAGGATGATGGAACTCCCATCCTTCAGCAGCGGAAGCGCCTTCTGCACCGTAAACAGCAGACCCTTTACATTTGCGTTGAATATCTTATCGAAATGTTCTTCGGTGATGGTTCCGAGCGACGCGAATTCCCCGGTCCCGGCGTTCGCGAAGAGAATATCTATGTGGCCCTTCTGTTGTTCGACGGTTGCATACAATCGATCCAAATCGGCGAGACTTGAGACGTCCCCCTGCACGCCCGCAACATTCTTTCCGATTTGCTCCACCGCCGCGTCCAGTTCGGCTTGCCGCCGTCCCGTGATGAACACATATGCGCCCTCGGCAACGAATCGCTGCGCTGTGGCCAGACCGATCCCGCTGTTTGCTCCAGTGATGACCGCTATTTTCCCGTCCAGCTCGCCCATGAAATCTCCCCGCCGAATTCGTTCAATGGTTAGTCTTGATCCTCAAAGCTTAGTACGAGACTACATGGCCATTGCCACCAGCGCGCCAATCAGGGTGGCCGGAAAGAGCTGCCCGACGACGGCTTCCGCAATGGACGCAAAGGGCAGCTCGGGGTCACGTCTCCAAAGCCCACTGTGGTGAGCGTTGAGAACCTGAAATACGTAAGCTTGGACGTGAGCGCGTCGATGTTTGCCGGTGCGCTTAGGAAGTGGAAGGAACCTAGCCGAAGTTCTTCCACAAACTCGAAAAGTGAGCTCCACGCAAGTCCCAGAAGAAGGTAAGCGCAAACGCCTCCCTGAATACGGCCCCAGGTGATCGGCCGGCCGCGAAACATCACCAGCACAACGATCCGAGCATAGAGAAGCAGCGTGAGGGTGGTAAGAACGCTGCCACTCTGATGAAGCAGCGGCGTTGTATGAAGCCGCCCGGGGAGGCCCGCGCCTTGGAGCGGGAGGATAATGAAGATCAAGATCACCAGGGAAATCGTTACCAGCGTGAGGCCAAGATCGCCGGACCACAATTCGCTCATCCCCATGTGAAGAATTCTGCTGCGACCTTGGTGCCAGCCATCACTCATTCAGTAGGGCCTCCGGAAAATCTCGGCCGCGTAGCAAATCCACATTGCTTCCAAAGTTTCTCCCAACGCCAGATCCCGTAGGCGGCCTCGTCCGGGAGCGGATAACCCAGTTCTCGTGCCAGCATAATGATTTGGCCGCGATGGTGCGCATCGTGCGCAAACATGTACGCGAACATAGTTGCTCCCGCGGGCCATACCGGCGCCCAGCTGCCTCGGGAAAACTTCGTCACTCGTCTATCCCTGCTGCGCGACAGCGCGTCGGTCAGCATCTCCAGACAGCGCGTCGCGCTCTCGCGATGAGCAGCGATGGCCTGCTTAATGGTGCACCGGGCCGGATCAAGAGTCGCCGGGCACCTAAGATGCGGCGCTGAGCTCCTCAGCCACGACAGTCGGTTATTGTGCAAATGCGCGAAAATGCCCGACAGCGTCCACCCTCCTCGGTCTTTCTGGTCAACTCGGCTAGCCCGCCACGCTCGTGGATCCAGGTGGGCCAGCAGCCGTTGATTCATGGCGCCATTCGCGGCGTAGGTTTCCAACAAGACTTCGCGTATTTCGAATTCCGATGTCGCCGCGCGCTGAACCGCAAGCTTTCCATGCTTTCCGGGCGATCGCCTCGGTCGGCGTACGGCGTGCTTACCGCCCACCGGCCAGCACCATAATCGTCGATGTGCCATGTGCCAACACGCGACCGTCTGGTCCCCATACGGACGCCTCGCACGAAATGATCTGTCGGCCCTGGGAAATCACCCGTCCCTCGACGCGCACCCGGCCAGTGTCAAGTGCGATCCGGCGAGAAAAGTTGGCCTTGGTCTCGATGGTGGTATAACTCGACCCCGCCGGCAGGAGCGAATGAGCCGCACATCCGGTCGCGCTATCAATCAGTGTCAGCGCCCACCCGCCGTGCACACCGCCCATGGGATTAAGCAGGTGCGCGCCCGGTTCTCCCTCGAATGCCGCGAAGCCATCGCCAGCCTCCACCAGCCGAAACGACATCGTCTTCCCGATCGGCGGCTGCGGTAACCGGCCATCGATCACCGCCTGCAGCAATTCTTTGCCGCTCATGCCCGCCGCTTCCGGCGAGTTAGTCACCCCGTACGGGACGGTTGTCATCTCCGTACCACTCCAATCCCTCTTCGAGGTATGGAGTTCTGAGAGTGTCGCCGCGGCGTTAGATTCTTCGCGACTGTGCTCATCGCAACCTCCTTGCTAGACCTAATCGCCAGGATTGTAGCCCGAAATGTCACTGCGAGCCGGTTACCCGCCGGGAAATTCCGATTACTTGCGAATTTCTGCGCCCGGCTTCGGTTTCCATGTTTCCATCCAAATTTCACAATTGGGCATCACCCTTCATCCTCCGCCTCTGGGCAAACCATTCGAGCCAGCATCCGCACTACCGATACGGTGGCTCGCCTCGGCGGCGACGAATTTGCTCTCTTGCCCCCGGAAACCGATGACCAGCCGGCCTACGCGGTTATTTCCAAGTTACGACGAATCCTTCTTGAAACCATTCAGTCCGGCCATTCAAACGTCACCGTCAGCATTGGCCCCGCCACCTTCGAAGTTCCCGGCGAATCCATCGACGAGATCATAAAGATCGCCGACGATCTGATGTATTCGGCCAAAAAACAGGGCAAAAATTGCGTGGCCACGTCCTACGTCAAGTCTGACCCAATTCCCGCTATTTGGCTTCCTCGCCACTTTACCCCGCATTTCCATTTTGAGACTCCTCCGCCGAACCTTTGGATCGTCGCCATCATCAATATTCATGCGGGTGTGAAAGCGATGAAGACGCTCGAGAGGTCAGTACCCTGGGTGAGAAACAAAATCAGCCCTTTCAGCTCTTGTTCAATGCTTCTTTGAAGGTTGATTTCCAAGGATCGCGAGTGACTTCCAATGGTGGCCTGATTCTGGTGCGCGAGTTGGATGAGCGACTGGGTCTGGAGAAGCTCATCGAGGAACACTTGAGCGACTCGCGACAAGGTTTGAACAAGCAGTTCACGCTGGCTGATCGTCACGGGTCCTCACCGTCGAGAACGACAGTGGTCCTGTCGAATATCAACCCGAGGTCGAGCTCCGCTATCGAGTGGGAGATCGAGAATATGTATCCAACACCACGGCGATGTCCAATCCCACTATCTATCCCAACGCCAAGCGGATCGCGGAAAGTTATTCTCCAGGAAGCCGGCATGTTGTTCATTACCTGAGCGGCAACCCTGCGCGCATTTACGCAAACGCTGGATACACGCTCGACTTCTTTTTCGGATCAATCCTTTTGCTCTCGCTGGGCGCTCTTTGCGTGTTACTGGGAATGCTCATGCGGCGAAAGTTTGCACAGGCCGAGCAGGTGCGCTGGTCCGGTTGGTTATTTGCGTCGATCGGCTTAGTCTTTTTGTCGATCGGCGGCGAGCTCGCCTATTCCCAAGGCAAGACGGCTAAGAGTCAGCCCTCCCTAACCCATGCCCAAGTGGTGACCAGCCGCGTTCACCGCTATGTTCGGACCGGGAACGGAGCAGGAATGAAGTCCAATGAAGTGACTCTTGACGAGACTTACTACGAGTTGATTGCCGAATTCCGTTATTCAGTCGAAGGGCGGAGCTTTCTTTCTCCGGCCGCGGAAAACGTCCGCAAGTCAAATCAGATAAACCAGACCCTTGCGCAATATTCGCCGGGAAGCTGGCACCAGATCACTTACGACTCTCATGACCCAAGCGATATTCACATCCACGATTGGCCCGATCAAGTGAGTCCACGTACTTGGGTCTTCGTGAGCTTAGGGCTCGGATTGGTGTTCCTGCTGATCGGAGGGCTGCTCATATCCGCTTCCCGGTCACAAGGAGTCCAAGCTTCCGCCCTCGGGAGCTACCAGCTGCGCTTCCGTCTAAGACATTGAACACAGCGCAAGCTTATGAAAGGGCTCAACTCCTCCGCTTTATTTATAATCTGGCTTGCGTCACGGAGAAGGAGGGACGATAGAGCGAATTGCGAGCCGTGGACCGCGAATGCGTCGGCTCATTGAAGCTCCTGGCTGTCCATAGGAACACGGATTGTTGGGCGAAGACGTCGCAGTGTGGTTTCTCACGAGCCTGCGTAGGTCGGCAGGCAGGTCCTGTGGACGAGGCGCTTTGCGCTTGTGCGTCACGCTCACCATATTTTGCACACTTGTTTGCACAATCGTGCCCGCTTATCTGCTGATGCTATTTCAAATCAGATCGGATGATAACTTCCGAGTTGCTGACAATCCACGAACTTGTTTTGGTTCTTTCAGATGCTGAACGGTTTGACCACAGCCATTAGGCCGTTGCGGTGATAAGCGGCACATCAACCAAATGTTCGCCCAGAAACCACACTTGAAGCTCGTTCGTGAGCAACATTTCACTCACGAGAAAATCATTGGTGCCATCGTCGCCAAGTTCTACGGCGCGCCGTGCCAGTTTTCGAGTTTGACGAATGATGGTCTGACTAGCTCTCCTTGCTCATTGAAATGTTTATCGAAGAGCAGATGCAATTGGTAGAACGTCGGTCCCGCGACCTGGCAGTGCGATTTCTTATATAAATCGTGCAGGGTCATCGTGTCTGCAAGCAGCTGATTGAGTTGTGCAGTCATTTCCAACCGCACCGCTTCCTCCAAGTCAAGCGGTAGTAGGTGGCTGACGGTGCCGTACGCCTGAATCTCAGCAGCCCGTTAGTGAAGGCGCGGCTGAGCGCTGACTCTTCCAGGAGTTTTGGGCTGTGTTTTGGCCATGAGGTATCCTCTTGCGTATGCTCAAGCTGCAGCTTGTCGTAAGAGATCTTCGATTTTCTTATCCAGATTCCGGGCGACCTCTAGCGCGTCGCAATTCCCATAAGGGGCTAAGAACCTCGCCATCTTGTCATATGACAAATGCACGTTTACTTCTTTGGGCCGCCTCCGATTTGTGATAAACCACGTTGCCTAGAAGGAATCATTGCGAATGAACTACTCGCGTATCGCTCTAGCAGCTCTCGGCGCTTTCGTAGCTTACTTCGTGCTCGGAGCCCTCGCCTTTGCAGTCTCCTCGCTAAAAAATGAATTCCTCAAATATCCCGCCGTTTACCGCTCTCAGGATGGAATAAAAAGCGTCATGCCGTTCGGTATGGCGGCGATGTTCGTGGCTATGCTCGTTCTTGCCATAATCTACGCCATGTTATACCGCGGCGGCGCCGGATTGACGGAAGGTGCCCGCTTTGGCGCTCTGATTGGGGTCTTCGCGATTTGCTCGTTCGTAATCCACAACTACGTCAACGTGAACATCGGCCGGAAGCTGACCATTCAACAATCCATCGCCTATTTCGTGGAATGGGTCGTGGTCGGCATCGTGATCGGTCTTATCTACCACCCCGCCCGCTGACTCCGTCAGGAATTGTAGCGGCGAGCTTTTACATCGAAGCACTTAGAGGCAGCTCGCCTGCCGTGTGGAGCTAGAGGACGAACTTAACTGGAAAGGCGAACTCGGTTTGGCCGATCGTTCGCCGTACCCAAATCTGGCGCCGCCTGTCGGAGGATCCCGTGCATCGAGCTATCCGCGCGGCCACTTGGCCGTTCTTCGCAGCAATCATGTATCTCATCCTCGCCGAAGCGGTGTGGCGCTGGGTGAAACTCCCGGACCTCGGCAACATCGGATTTACCCTCGTCTTCGTTCTTTTCGCGCTCCTCCACTGCATAGCGATGGAAGGTTTTCGCCGCACCGCCCTGTTCTTCGCCGCTTCCGCCACCGTTTCCTACCTAATGGAGGAGGTCGGCGTGCGCACCGGCTTGATCTACGGTGCCTACCATTACAGCGATCTGCTGGGTCCCAAGCTGGGGCACGTCCCGCTGCTCATACCATTAGCCTGGTTCATGATGATCTACCCGTCCTGGATGGTCGCCAAGGCGGTGCTGGCTGGCGTCGATACCCGTACACTTTCCGGAATTACAGGACTCGCCACGATTGCCGCCCTGGTGATGACTGCGTGGGATGTCGTAATGGATCCCGGCATGGCTGCCGCGGGCAATTGGGTATGGGAACAAGGCGGGGCCTACTTCGGCGTGCCACGTCGCAATTATCTCGGCTGGCTGCTCACTACGTTTTTGGTGTACTGGATCGTCGGTTGGCTCGGGCGGGGAAGTGGCCATCGAATCCGCGCAACCCGGCTGTTCGAAGCTCTTCCGGTGATTGTCTATTCGTTTTTAGCTGTCCGCTACTTGGCCTCGAACTCTTTTCCCGCGTTGCAGGTGGTCGCGCTCTTTTCGATGGGCTTGCCCGCCCTGCTGGCCTGGATACGAATCGGCATGGACAAGCGGAGCGCCGCCTTCGAATCCACTGGTGGCGCTTCTAATCCCGCGCGGTAGAGAGCTTCACCGGGCATTGACACTCCTTTATCGCTGGCTTTAGAATTCCCTCGGTTATCGTAAAGGCATTTCATGCTGCAAGAAATGATCGGAACGACCGCGCGCCTGGTTGTAATCACAGCGCTTGCGGCTCCCCTGAGTTTTACCCAGCAAACATCCCTGCAGCCGCCGCCTTACCGTGGGGTGGCCGTGCATGTCGACGGAATCTACGTCACTCCGGTTCCGGGCCTGCCCTTCACCGCCATCGTCGAGATCGAAAGCGCTCAGGTGCTTGCTGATGGTTCCAACAACGCGAAGAAAACCATCGCCAATATCGCGCGCGACTTTCAAGGCCGAATATACAATGAGCGCAGGCAACTGGTCAGTTCGTCATACTCCGGCACTCCGAAGCTGGTTTCCTTCCATATCTACGACCCGGTAACGCGCCTGAACACGTTTCTAAATCCTGCCACGCACGTCGCGCGTCAAGTTATCAGGCCGATGCCGAATCCGGAGTTAACCGAAGTTGTGAGCGCTTCCGAAAACGAACCGCGCGTCGGAGAGCAGGACTTGGGAACGGAGATGATGGAAAAGGTTTTGGTCCATGGCACCCGCAAAAGCAGAACTGTTCCGGGCAACGCCACTGGCACCGGCAAACCCATAATGATCACCGACGAATACTGGTATTCCGACGAACTGCGTCTGAATATGCTCGTCAAACACGAAGATCCCCGCACCGGACAGCAAACCGTCACGGTGACCCGCGTGAATCGCAGCGAGCCGAAACCGGCTACATTCGAAATCCCGGGCGACTACAAAGTCGCCGACGAAACGCCGGAACGTCAGAGAACGTCCGATTAACCAGCAGCCGCCACTCGAGACCCGGGGTACTGACATGGCCGCGAGCGCTTGCGGGTTGCAGCCTGCAACCGAAGCAGGGTCGTTCTATGCACTTTGTCAATGCAGCAGAACGTCAAACTCCGAGACCAGCAAATCCTCTTCGGAGAGCGCGGCAAATTCCTTGGCCATTTTTCGCCGCGGCGTAGGCAACGTCTCCCAGCGAACCTCGCGCACCACTTCCGCTTCGAATCCCACCCGATGAAACAGCTCCAATAGTTCCGAATAACGATAGCGATTCGTGTAGAAACGAGACTCCGCCATCAGCGCTGACTCCCATAGTGCCTCGCTGAACCGCAGGTCATTCAGACTTCCGCTGAGAACATCCTTAATCGGAATACAGTGCGAGCCGACTCCGCCCGGGCGCTGAATGCGTCGCAGTTCCCGCAGGAACGCTGGAAAGTCTTTACGCCGCACATACGGCAGAACCGCGTGGGACCACACGAAATCCACGGATGCGGACGAGATCGTTCGTAGTGACGTCAAACCTTCGGTCAGATATTCCGTGGAACAAGCTTCCGCCACCTCGCCGACACTCCGGCAATGATCAAGATTGGGCGGGTTCAAGCCTGACTCCCGCAAGTACGATTCCATTCGCCGATACACTGAGAGATCGCTAGATGCGCACGGCTCGGCATCCACCAGGAAAGTTCGGGAAGCTCCAAGTGTTCGGGCGATCAAACCCGAGCACAGCGAATCGCCCGGCCCCAACTCCAAGGCCACGAAGGCGCCCGGTCTTTCGCCGAGGCGCGCGGCGTCAAAGTGCTTTCGAAAAATTTTCACCGCATAGTCGGGACGTTCCATCCGTCCCTGCTTGAACAGTCCGATTTTCTCCCACCAGGAATACGGAACAGGAAGGCGCGCTAGCACAATCTTGGCGGGAATCTTCAACTGCCAGGGTAACCGCTGCATATGGCGCATAGCACTGCCTCTGGTTGTGCGCATTCCTAAAGAGTGCGCTGATCGTCCACCATGAGGCGGTCCCTAGTCACCGCGCCATTACTGCGTGTTTTGACTCTTGATGTAGATTACCCCACTTCGACCATAAAGTTCCTAAGGAACTCTGCAGGTTTTGTGCCCGTCGTTGACGAAAAGGGTAACTACACGGTGAATAAAAACAACGCGGGCAAAGTCGACGCCGCGCAACTCCGGGAACAAAGTTCGCCCGCCATCGGTCTAATAAAGGCGAAGCAGCTTTTATGGAGCAAATGGTGCGAACAGCATGGAATGCCAATCGCCACAGGGCGACCGCGACATTTTTCGCTTTTACCGTTTTGTTGGTGCTCGGGACGTTCCTGGGTCGGCGGAGCGAGTTTGGCGGCATCCGTTCACAGAGGTCTGCCGGATCGGGGTCGGTCTGCTTCAGTCGGGTCGCCGCCTGGCTTCAGAAACGCATGCTTCCGTGGGCCAGAAACGAGCAAACGCAAGTAGCCGTAGACTTTGCCACCGCCTCGGGGGGCGAGGCGTTCGGCGGCGCCTTGGGCGGAGTGATTGGCGGTGTCGCCGGTGGCATCATCGGTAACGGCCCCGGGGATGTTCGCCTGGCAACAAGCGCCCAGCAACCGGCTGAACAATTGGAAGACACCGAGCGCATGGTTGTTCGCACCGGTAAGCTCGAAATCATCGCCGTCGATCCCGCACAAACGGCGGAACAGTTGCGCGACCTGGCCATGCGCCTCTCCGGATTTGTCGTCAGCTCCACCGTCAGTGGCAGCGAACGGCAAACCCGGTGGTCCCAGGTCACCCTTCGCATTCCTGCCCAATACTTTGACCGGGCACGAACCCAGGTGCGAGCCCTCGCCAAGACAGTCGAGCAGGACACCGTGGAAGCCCACGATGTCACCCGCGACTACGTGGATCAGCAAGCCCGATTGCAAAACGCTCGCAGTGAAGAAGCCCAGTATCTGGCAATTCTCAAGCGTGCGACGCTGGTAACGGATGTTATGCAAGTGAGCTCAAGATTGGCGGAAGTGCGCGGGCGTATCGATCAGTCCCAAGCCGATGTGCGGCTTCTTCGCCATCAGGTGGAAATGTCTCTGCTCACCACCAACATCCACGCCGGGCCTCAACCGCAAGGATTCGGCATCCATTGGCGTCCGTTCTACCAGGCTAAGCGGGCGCTGCACGATGCACTGGCCGGGCTGGCTGACTACGCCGATTCCATGGTGGCACTCTTGCTAAATCTTCCGGTACTAGTGATATGGGTCTTCACCATCGTCGCCCTCCTAAAGCTCGGATGGATGGCCCTACGCCGTATCGTGCTGGCATTCTTCCCGGGATTAACCCCACGGCTGCGTCGCTCACAAACTTCTCAGCCCTCTTAGCCTCGCATCGAAACGGTAAGACACGAAGAAAGAAGCCGGAATCTCATGGCTCCCTTCGCGAAATCTTTAACCGATGAGTCGGGACCGCGCTGTCCCACCACTACACTCCGCAAATCAATCCGGATTTTTATCTTTCAGTTGTCCGGCGGTGGAACCAAACCACCGCCACTCTGTAAAAGATCCAGAAAGCATGCCGATACGAGAAGCCCGATTCCGAAGGCGCCAAAGACATATTTCCAATACGACCGCATGCCCATATTGTATTTGTCGCTCAACATGGCGGCCATTCCCGTAGCTACCACCACAAGCAGGCTGGCCCCAACCGTTTGGAAAATCGACTTTCGGACGACTCCAGCCTGAGATCCTACAGAACGAGAAAGCTTACGAACCTTCCGAACGGCTTCGTCCCCCAAGCGCTTTTATCCGATCCGAATCCTCCTGCTTCAACCGATCGTAAGGCGTGATGCAGAAGTTGAGAAAAGTTTGATTCATATCCCGCCGTCTGGTATTGGACTTCAAGCTCATGGCCGTGAAACCGTAGGGCGAGTTACCGTGTGAGTTTTCCAAAGGTATGTGTCTGGATCTCTAAGGGTTGGCGATGATTTGGGCTAAAACTGTTTCCTACTATTGGGATGCGTTAACCATGTAGATCGCGCCCGACCGAGTCACGTCGTCCCGATCCCTTTCTGCCGCAGATCGTTTTGCTTCTTCTTGCTCCCCAGTAACTTCAACCTGCATTGGACACGCTATCTGAAGCGCACCGTGAAACGGGATTGCTCTGGTCGACACCGAAGCAACGGTTGACAGGAAGGAAATATCCTCACTCATTACCTTCCACCATTCGGGGTACCCGGCGGCAGCCTGATGAATATAATCGCAATGTAGGAGAAAGGAGCGCCATGAGCAAAGTCAGGGTCGCAGCATTTTCGATTTCACTCGACGGGTTTGGTGCCGGCCCCCGGCAAGATCTGAAGAATCCGCTCGGAGTCCGCGGCTTCGAGCTGCATGCGTGGTTTCAAAGTACAGAAGTATTCAAGAAGATGTACGCTCAAACCGGGGGAGTGCAAGGTGTCGATAACGATTTTGCCATTCAGTCTTTCGAAAATGTCGGCGCGTGGATTTTAGGTCGCAATATGTTCGGCCCGGTCCGGGGTCCGTGGAAAGATGATTCCTGGAAAGGGTGGTGGGGCGACAATCCGCCGTACCATACCCCTGTCTTTGTGCTTACGCATCACCCGCGATCGTCCCTCGCGATGGAGGGGGGCACCACGTTCCACTTCATCACCGATGGACCGGAGTCTGCTCTGCAGAAAGCGAAAGAAGCGGCCAAAGGCAAAGACGTGCGAATCGGCGGCGGCGTGTCCGTCCTTCGGCACTACCTGTCCGCAAATCAGATCGACGAAATGCACTTGGCGGTATCGTCGGTCCTCCTGGGCGAAGGCGAAAATCTATTTTCCGGGCTTAACCTGCGCGAACTTGGCTTCACGCCCCGCAGAACTGTCCCCGGGGAGAATGCAACGCACGTCCTTATAACAAGAGATAACTCGTCAGCACTGCGGCTCGATACGTTGATCAAAGGATGACCCATCGAAATTGCACACGGCCGCGTTTGGGCCGCCGCGCTCGCTGAAAATCACCCAACAATCGCCGCGTATCTACAAGGCGAAGGCGGAAACACCATGTTCCAACAATCGGCCACGCCGCCGCGAAGCAAATCGCAGCAGAAATCGACGATGCAGCCCGTCTGCAGGTCGGCATCGGTGGCACGCCGAACGCGGCATCCGCAATGTTGGTGTGCCTACGGAGATGCTCACCGAGGACATTGCCGAGCTTTACAAGGCAGGCCATATTTCGGGCACGAGAAAGACTTTGAACCCCAGCAAGATCGTCTACTCCTTTGCGCTAGGTTCGAGTCGTCGGTATGCGATGGCCCACCACAATCCAGACTTCCTTTGCTGCCCGGTCGACTATACCAATCCGCCCCAGAACATTCCGCGGAACGACCGTGATCGCCATCAACAATACAACCCAAATCGATCTGTAGGGCTGCATCCGATGGCCACCGCCCCATCAGCGGCACCGGGGGCAACCCCAGTTTGTTCGCGGCGCCTATAATCTGAATGAAAATCAACGAGATTCGGCGTAGCATCTCGCCATGCCTAATCGTAAAGACCTTTCACGCGGTATCCGTCCCGATCTTTCCCGGCGTTTTTTCCTGGCTCTGTCCGCTATGCTGCCTTTCGCCCTGCGCAACCCCGCGGCGTCTTCCATCCCCGTCGGCCTAGAGCTGTACTCCGTCCGCGAAGGTCTGAAGAAGGATCTCGATGGCACCCTTCGCGCCGTCGCCCAGATGGGCTACCAGTGTGTCGAGTTCTACGCTCCGTATTTCGACTGGACCGATGCGCAAACCAAGCAGGTCCGCAAACTTCTGGACGACCTGGGCATGCGGTGTTACTCCACCCACAACAGCGCCAAATTCCTGAGCCCGGAGAACATCAACCACGCCCGCGACAAAAACATGACGCTCGGAAGCCGGTACATTGTGGTCGCGTCGGTCCAGCCGGAACCCGCGCCGGACGGTTGGGGCGCTGTCGCCGACCTGCTGAACTCAGCTGCCGAAGCCCTCGAACCGTCGGGCCTCAAGGCCGGCTATCACAATCACACCGCCGAGTTCACTGCGACCAATGGCGCCCGTCCCATCGAAGTCATCGCGAAAAACACCAAGCCCTCGGTCATGCTGCAGCTCGATGTCGGCACCTGCCTTGAAGCCGGCTCCGATCCCGTCGCGTGGATCAAAGCCAACCCCGGCCGCATCCGCTCGCTGCACTGCAAGGATTGGTCGCCCGATTCCGGTAAGGGATACCAAGTCCTTTTCGGCGAAGGCCAAGCAGACTGGAAAAAGATTTTCGCGGCCGCCGAATCTGTCGGCGGTGTGGAATTTTATTTGGTCGAGCAGGAAGGCAGCCGCTTTCCTGAGCTAGACACGGCCCGCAAATGCCTGGAAGCCTTCCACGCCACCCACCCTTAGATTCTGTTCGACGCAGCGATCACTTGGCGCTTGGCGTTATGGGAAATTCGCGCTGGTCGTGAATTGGTCGGTGAAATTGCTATGACCCTTTTGTCCTCGCAGGAAAAACCGGTGCCAAGTAGGTGCACCGAACCGGGAATTTGGTCCGAATTGGAGTGTTGCTCGGCCCGTGATTTTCCGGCTGCTGCGCTTCCATCGTCAGGCACGTACACAGTCCGCTAGGGAAGTAAGGGACTGCGGATGGCGCTGAGCTATCGGCAGTTACCGCCAACCCGAGTGGAGGACTGTCTTTTCGTGGGTCTCAGAAGAACCCAGCAAGCGGCAGTATTAGCGCCGGCGCGTTTGAGCCGGCGGATCAAACGTGGGTCAAATTGTTGTTCCGCGATGGAACCGCTTTCCCAAATGGTTGCGGCTTGAGGGCCGGGTCAGTAGGATCCGCTGAGAACAACAGGTTTGTTGCTGCGAAGTTTGGCATCGCTAGTGCACATAACTCCACATCGGTAAAGCAGAGCAATGCACGGGTACGGCTAAAACTTTTCCGCGTGCCCGAAAACGGGCGAACCCTAGGGTCTGAGAGTGAACGAGAAGAAGAATTTGCGGAAGCTCGGTGTTGCGGGTCGGTGCCCCGAGCCGTGCCAACGCGAGACGAGTCCCACCACCAGCAGTTCTTCGACAATCCACGATTAGCCCGCCAAAATCCCCGGAGCGTCGCGTGAAGTCATTTGGAGTTGCGCGGCGCTCTTTCCTCCCGAACCGGCGCGGGTGGCTAGCGGAAAAAATTGGCGGGCCGTCGAGATGGAAAGGCCATTGCGGCGACGCGCCCAGTCGACTTCTCACCAGGACCCAATAGAATTTTCACTGGAGGTCGGAATAACTTCGACGCCGCAACCGAACTAGTTGCGCAGCAGCAGGTCGGTCGCGAAGTTTTCAACCGGGCCGTAAAAATAGCGGAAGGCCAGCAATCCAAACAGCAAGCCCAAGCGGGCGTAGCTGCTTCCGCGAAGCCAGTCTAGGTATCGCTGCGCGGTATTTTCACCCATGAATAGCATGATGCCGGCGCTGCCGTCGAGTGGGGGAAAGGGCAGCAGGTTGAAAGTGCCCAGCAGCAGGTTCAGCGAGAAAAACACAAACAGCGTGACCGTCGCAAAATCCGGGCGGTGGGTGAATGGATCGCTGCCCAGCCATCCCTGCGCATGTCCAACGCGCAAGCCAATGGCGGCGATCAACATAATAGTGAAATTTGCGGCGGGCCCCGCGAGCGCCATCATCGCGGCTCTGCGCGGATGCCGACGTTCCCACGCGGGGTCGAAGGGGGCGCTGGCCCAACCGATCATTCCGCGGGTAAACAGAAACGTCAGCACCGGAATGATAATCATGCCCCAAGGCTCGCGGCGCAAGTGCGGAATGGGATTGAGGGTAATTTGTCCTGCCGCAGTGGTGTCGCCGCCCCACTTCGCTACCAAGGCATGTGAAGCTTCATGGCAGGTAGTGGAAAATAGAAATGCGACATACGAGATGAATCCGTACACCAGGAGTTCGGGTGAAAGGTCGGACATGGACGTTACGAGCCTAGGGGTTCCGCAACCGCTTTGCAAGGCGTGCCGCTGGCCGCTATGCGAAATCGATCCATGATGTCTTTAGGATTTCAGCAATGTCGCCAGCTCGCACGAATAGTCTAAGAAGTCAAAGCCATAGCCTTGAAAGGCGTAAGGGGCCACCGCCCCAGGCTGGCCCTTGCGGGAAGGTGTGGCCGAAGGCCGAGGTGACTGGGTGCAGAAAGTCGAAGCCCGTTTTAACGGTTCAGCTTTTACAACCTACGAGCCGCTCGATTCGCTCGGCGGCTTCGCGGGCTCCCCCAAATTGGCGCATGGATTCGGCAACCCGGCGAGCCGACCTGCGATAGCTCCGCTTCTTCAACACACGGTGCCCTAGTGCCATAACCGGATGGGCATTGCTCTCGCGCTTGGTTATGGTAGGGATGACGGAACAGAATCGCGCACTCGCCAGGCCCATACGGAGGACCAGGCGGGATCAATCGTCTTCGCGATGACCCGGGAGGCGTACGGGTGCGGCCACCTATAAGGAGGGCTGGGGACGGTGATGGTGCGCCATCCCATTGGATGGGGTTCAGATGATTGACGGAGCGGAATTTCGCAATCGCATCGGGGTGGTGATGGCGCCATCGAGCATAGCTTTTTCCGCGGCGCTCAGCGGGCGTGACCAGCCCTTGGGCAATTCACCGAGCTGCAGCGGACCAATGGCGATGCGCACCAAACGCAACACTTCGATCTTCAGGGCGGCCAGCATGCGGCGGATTTGTCGATTCTTGCCCTCGTCCAGCACCACGGCGATCCATGAGTTGCGCCTGCCGTGGCGCAACAAGCGAACGCTCCGGGCATGCAACAGCTCGCCATCTTCCCAAATCCCTTTCTCGAGCGTTGCTATGGTGGCGTAGCTGGCGATCGCCGCGATCTGTACGTGATAGGTTTTTTCCAAATGCGTTGCCGGAGCGCTAATGCGCGCCCCCCATTCCGAATCGTTGGTTAGCAACAGGAGCCCTTCGCTGGCTTGGTCAAGCCGGCCGATAGGCGCGAGCCAAAGAGCGCCTTCCGGCGCTGTGCCGCGCAAGCAGTCGTACACCGTCGGACGGCCGCGTTCATCCGCGGCGGTGGTGACCACGCCGCGTGGCTTGTTCAACATCAGGTAGTGCTTAGCAGCCGCGACAATGGTGCTGCCGTCCACCGCGATGAGGTCGTGTGGCACGCGGACGAGCGCTTCGACATTGCGGCAGCGCGATCCGTTCAGGGTCACGCGCCCTTGGATGACCAGTTGTACGGCGCGAGATCGCGAGCAAAAGCCCATCTTGGACATAGCTCTGGCGAGTCCCACGGATTTGTCACCTGGCAGCGTCGAATGGCCGCGTGCCCGCGATGGTACAGCTTTGCCGAATTTCTTGCTCATACGTAAAGCAGTATATAAATCTTTGGCACTAGGCCAAAACCGCTTCGGTGAGAAAACAATGTTGCGGAACCTGCGCATAAGATTGCGTATAAAAACGCCAGAAGTTCCGCGGTGGGGCGATACACATGCGCCGAAGAGAATTTAAGCGGCCCTACAGATCGAGGAGAGTATAAAGTGGAATTCGATTCTCAGAGTTTAGGTGTGTACGGAGTCATCAGAAGAAGAAGGAGCGACGCGTCCCAGCCCTACCGCTTCGTTTTTGCGAAGCGTACCACGTTGCCCCTTCCCCAACTTTGCGAAGCTTGTTAGCCCGCAGCGCAATAGTGGCAAACCAGCTTAGTTCTCTCCATACACCGAATCCTGTAACCCACATTAGAAGGTGCCGTAGTTTACTTTACGCAACCCAGCGGTGCGGCAGCGTGGTGCGATTGGCTCGTCTAGGAGAGAACGCAAAGATGGCAAGCTACTCTTCGGGCAAAGCCGCAGGTGAACCTTCCAGGGTACTTCGAAGCTCAGGGCCAGCACAGCAAGTTGATGCGCGCAGTTTTGTGAAGCGGGAAATTACATGGGGATGGGTTTGTCGGCATCGCGCTTTACTTTCCAGCAGGCGCCATAGCCATCGTGCCCGAAGATGGAGTGCACGCAGGTGACCGTAGTGGCGGGTTGCTGCGAGTCGAATTCGTACTCGGTCTTGCCATCTTTCAGAGGAATGGCCAGCAGGGGTTGCACGTTGACGGTGCCAAATGCATTTCCGGACTGGGGTCGCGCCATGCGGTAACGCAAGTACGCGTAATCGCCGCCGTAGAACAGCCCGATCAGAAGAGCGATGACGATCGCAGCACGCTGCAATAGAACCGATGCTTTCACGTCCAACCCACGCCTTGTAGATCAACGATTGATGCTTGTGCGGGCCGACCGGGCAGCGGAAACGGTGGCTCACGAAGTCCTACAACTTCACGGCTACCATAGCGGCGAATCAGAGTTTCAGGTGTGGCCTCGAACTTTACAGCAATATTTAACCGCGCAGACTTGGGCGCGAAGCTTAGACGTTGTGGATGATGCGCTAGCACTGACACGGTTATTGACGCGAGGCGCGCTGCGCCATGCTGGCGGTGCGCCATAAGATCGCGTCGGCTTCCTGCATGGCGACATCGCGGCGTTGTTGCAGATCGCTGACAGTGGTAACCACGGGCTGATCTGGGGTAACCCCGGAGCCTTCCAGCTTGCGACCGCTGGGAGAAAACCAGAGCACTTCACTCATTTCCAATACTCCGCCGCCTTTCATTACTCGGGGCTTGGCAATGCCCAAGACGCACCCGCAAGTGGGACTGCCAACAATGGTGGCGCGCCGCGATTCCTGCATGCCCGCAGCGAAGACTTCGGCGGAACTCGCAGAGCGAGGCCCAACCAAAATTACTACGGGGCCGGAAAAAATCTGATCGCCAGCTTTTCCGACATACAGGTCCAGCGGAAGCTTGAAGATGCCGGCAAACTCCGACAGCGGCTTGCCCGTGCGAGTTGCGTCTTTGGCGAACAACGTTTTCTTGTCGAAAAAGTATCCGGCGATGGGTAGCAGCACGGACAAGTCCCCTCCACCGTTTCTGCGCAGGTCTATGACCATGCCCGGAGCGGCGCTGAACTTTGCCAAGGCCTCGCGGAATTCCTTGGTGGTGGACTGATCGAAGCTGTCGAAGCGAATATATCCGTTGCCGGATGGCAATCGCTCGGAGAAAACCTTCGACGCTACGGAGTACACTTGGCGAGCTAACGCGAGATTCCATTTCGTGCCATTGGCGGTTTGCAAAGTTACTTGGAGAGTGCTTCCCGGCGGCCCGGCCAGCAATCTAGCGAAAGCCACCATTTGCGTGGCGCGGTCGGACGAAGAGGCCGGCCGGTCCCTTTCCAATTCGGCGAGGCGATCACTCACGGGTTGCCCATCAACGGAAATCAAGATCATGCCCGGCTGGATACCGGCGTCCGCAGCACTAGAGTGGGCTCGCACGGTGTTCACGACCACCTGGCCATCGACCCGGTCGACGCTGAATCCGGCACCCACACCTTGTTGCCTCTTCACGACTTTCCACTGCTCGGGCGAGCTGAAGCGGGTGTGGGCGTCGTGAAGCTCGGAGGTCATGCGGCTGAGCACCGCGTAGAATTCCTGGTCGCTTTTGGCGGCGACCGCCTCGGGAAGATATTGGCGCTGGACAGCGCCCCAGTCCACGCCGTTCAACGCCGGGTCGTAATAATGTTCCTGAATCTCTTTTCCGACCTTATCGAAGATTTCGGTTCGGGTCTTGGCGGAGAGACGCGTGGAAGGTTGCTGTGAAGTTATGTCCGGGTGCCAACGGGAAGCTGCGGTGAAACGGGGAGTCGCGGCCAGGGTTGAGACTGCGAGCGCTATGAGCAGAGGGCTACGAAGTACGCAGACCCTCGATCGTCCAGTCGGTCGCTTTTCCACCATAGCGCGAGCTCCGGGAACCACCCGAGTATAAGCACAGCAGGGAATTTGCGCACCCTGGTTTTCGAAGCTGGAGGGCTGAGGTGCTTCAGGTCCTTCGAGGCTTCTTCGAAGTTCTGGGCAATGCAGGATAAAAACTCGACGCCACAAAGACGGTTTAGACAGATCGGCTCAGGGGATGGCAGGATCGGGAGGTTCGTTGGCGAAGAGTTTGGCTAGCTCGGCATGCTCCATCACTACGGCGGGATCCCGCTGGATGGCGTCGAAGTAACGTTTCTGGAAGCGATCGCCGGATTCCGAGGGCAGGAACATTTTGCGGGCTAACTGCATGGCGCTGCGGGTGTCCTGATCGGTGACGGGAATTTCGCCGGCCAGGGTTTCGTCGACGCGCACCACGAACTCCGAGAGATTATGCAGCCAGGCGAATTGTTCGTGGTCGACGACCAGGCGGAAAAGCTCTCCAGTGGAGACGTGGCCGTTGATGCGTTCATAGTCGCGGCGCTCCATGTCCAAAAGGGTCTTATGCAATTGCAAGAGGGTGGTGCGTAATTCCACGAGCTTCTGGCGAGCCGGATTGTGCGGCCCGCCGGTATCAGCGGAGTAAGGATCGAGTCTGTTCATAAGGGAATAGCGGTGCCAGCCACCATTGTCCGACAGGACGCGGCGGATTTCCACTGGCTCCGGATGAAGCTCGCGAGTTACGGATGATAACGCCGCTCACCTACCGGTAACGCGATGGGCAGGCGATTCTGGGGCGGCGGCAACGGACAGGTGGAATACGGTGTATACGCGCACGGAGGATTCTCCAGGCGATTGAAATCCAGGACTAGTTCTCCCGGTTGATCCAAGCCGTGATCGGCGAACCCGGTGTACAGAAATCGGCACGCGCCATAGGTGGTGGTGCTGCTGGTGGTATCGCGAAGAATGAAGAAGAGCTTGGCCACCGCGGGATCCTCCAGGACCGGTTCCAGTTGGTATGTTTTGCCGTGAAATATGAATTCGGCCACCCCCGGAACCGGTTCTTGATAGCTGCTGCCAACCAACCGGGCCAGGATTACCGTTTTCTGCGGACGGTAGGGAATCCAACGCGCAGTAATCCGGTAAGACTCGTCGAGCGGGTACCAGTCGAGCGGGTGAAAATGAGTGAGCGCATCGGAATTGGCGTCCTTGATTCGAAGCGCGTAGCGGTCGCCACGGTTTACGACGTAAAAATTCAGGGAAGCGATGGTGATGCGCGGATTGTGCTTGTCGCCGTCTGGATCGGTGTGGAGTTGCTGGGCGTGAGCAGGCTGGCCGTCGATGAGCAAGTCGCCGGGGAAGCCGCCGGGCGGAGGGTTTAGGGTGACGCTCGCGCCTTCCAGATGCAGAACGCCGACATGATCGGGGCCGCCTGGCGGGAGATGAATCTTATTGTCAGGCGCGGAACCAACGGAGGTGTCCCCGGGATCGAGCCATTCAAGCGCGGTGAGGGAGAGCCATCCGTCGGGCTTTCGCAATTCGGCGGAGTGCTGGATGCGCCACGCATCAGTTTCTTTCTGCCACGGCGTTTCCTGGGCACGGAGATAGGGAGCGAGAACGGCCACGGGCACGAGTGTCAAGGCAGCGCGAAGCGCACCAAAGTGCCGGGAAATCATTGGCAGAGTATACGCTGGCAGGGGCGCGGCAAGCATTCAGAGCCGAGTGATCGAGGGGGCTCGGTAGAAGGGACGACTTCGAGGGTTTCGACGACGTTAGAGACAGAGGAGGGCGGCGTTGAGGTCGGTGAGATTGGCGGCGAAGCGATAGTAGCCAGCGTGCCATTCATCGCTGCTCTCTCCGACGCCGACTCCCACGACGGCGAAATCCTGCAAGTCGTCGGGGGCGTCGGAAAACGATGGAAAATGCTCGCCGAGAAAAGTTGCAGATTCAGGGCGCACCAAGCGACCACAGTCTTCCATCGACAGCACGGCGCGTAACATTCCTTGGTTTTGCGCGTGGGGCTGGCAGAAGTAAAGGTTTGGCATGACCTGTACAGCATCGTTGAACGGGGGGAGGAGTTCTATGGTACGAGGGTCCTGTTTTAGGGGTAAATAAGTTTTCAGATGAGGTGGTTGCTATCGCAACCAGAGTGTATCACCTGGGTACGTTAGGTATCGTCCAACAATTACTCGGACATGCTCAAGCAGGGTCGAATGCTCCGGCCTTTATCATCTCCTCACTAATCCGACGAGCCTCGCGCAGGGTGGCTTCGGGCGTGATGTTACCGGATTTCGGCGGTTCCCTCAGCAAGCGTTGTAATTCTTCGTCGAAGAGTTGGTGAATGAAGTCGGCGGTGTGCCGGACCGGCATATTCTGGTCGTCAACGACATCGACGGTGGCGGAGTGTTTGATGCGTTGCGCGATCATCAAGCGGTAGATGCGATCGGTGGCTAAATCTTCCATGTAGCCATCCACAAGACTCGCGCCGCGTCCATTGAGAACTCCGTTGCGATAGCGAATCACGGTACGGACGGCTGCGCGGGTGCCGGTGACGGTGCGACGCCCGACTCCATGCGGCACGGGCCGCAGATCGGGGTGAGTGTCGGGATTTCTCGGCCGTGCGCTCAACTGATTGGGGGCCGGGAACTGGCGCACCGCAATCTCATTCTGATCGGGATGACCGGTCCACGCGCCATCCATCAGGGAAGCGGCTTCGTTCTTTTTATCTTCCGCGAGTACAGAGAGGGCACGTTCATTCAACGCGGGGTCTTCGCGGCTGGGATATAGCGCGGTCATTCCGCCGATGGCCAGCATGCCGTGGGCGTGGCAGATTTCTGGCATCAGCTCGCGCAAATTCTGGAAGAACGGCACGTTGTGAGGGATGGTATTGCGATCCGGCAAAACCCATTCGGGATTTTCGTAATTGAAGTGAATCAGGCTGGCCATGTAATCCCAGCGGCCCAAGTTTAAGCCTAGAATGTGCTCGCGCAGATTCCAGGCGAATTCTTCCATCTGGTAGGCCAGAGGATGAGATTCGACAAGCGCCATGCACTTGACACTGTTAGCCGGAAGTTTTTTTGCGTCGGCGATCATTTGGAACAGGTCGCGCCACCAGAGGGCCTCTTCGCTGGATTCCGACTTGGGGATGTAAAAGCACAGCGGATGTTGGAGTGCCGGCACATCAAGCTGGTAGGCGATGTGAGCGACGTCGAACAGGGAGGCGGGCAGAAGTTCGCCGGAAGCCAAGACGCCGGCTTGATGCAGATGAAGGCCGCGAGGTCTGGTCAGGATAACGGTGCTGCTGGACTGAACAGTTACGGTGCGCTGGCGCTTCTTGTCGTCGTAGCTAAGCCGGCCGTTGAGCGCTTCCAGAACGTTGTGGATGCCTTGCGACAAGTGCTCCCAGGTGTTGGCGTTGGAGTCTTCCAGATCGAGCATCACGCCGGGAGCGCCGGAGTTCAGCATCTTGACGACTAGCTCGGCATCGTCGGCAGGACCGGTCATCTGATTGCGCTGGTCAGCGCACCAATTCGGCAACTCGATACGCCAGTGCTCCTGGGCGGGTGAAGGCGGCAGGTAGTCTGGAAGCTGGCCGGCGTGGGCGTTTGCCAGGGCCTGGTGACGCTTGGCGATTAGCGTTTGTTGCCGAGGCGTCAGAGCTTCGTGGAGTGGCACGAGAAACTCCATGAAGCCAACGGGAAGATCGCGAGCGGGGTCGAAGTTCGGCGGCGTGGTGTTTACGGGCGCGAGCCGGTTGAAAAAGGCATCGGAAAGCACTGGTTCTTTCTTGGGGGAGGGCGTGGTCACGGGTCGCTCCGAGTGGCTAGATGGAAAACGTTGCGCGAGCGAGGCCGTTGGGCCTCGGAATCGAGATCAAAAGAAGATGTCAAGGTGCAGCGGCAGAACCCTGCGGCTCGCCCCTACACTACCGGGAAACTTCCTTCGAATCGTTACCTACGACCACTAAATTATTTTTCACCGAGAAGACATTGGGCACGCCGTTGGCGCGTAATCCAGCGACGTTTTTATCGGTTTCATTGTCAGCGACGCCTTCCAGCGTTACATTGCCATTTTTCACGATGATGTGAATCGATGGCACCGCTGATTGGGCGTAGCGGAACAGACTCGGATCACTATAGATAGCCCGATACAAGGCCCGCCGCAATTGGTCGTCCATGGTAGATAGCGGCAGAACTTCAATCTCGTTTACAACGCTGGTCACCCCGTCGATGCGCTTCACGACGTTTTCGGCATCGGACTTCAGGGTTGGCCGCACCACTTGTCCCATCAGCGTTACCTTGCCCCCGTCAACTTTGAACGAGAGGTTGTCGAACACGGAGTAGTACGGCAATAGCACCAGCTGGTGGCGAACCTCTCTCACCAGGTCTTGCTGCGGTTTAGGCTCCTGACTTCCGAGGGTGCTGGAACGGGTGGCCGGCGCCGGCCAGACCAAAGCCGCAGCTAGTAAAACCATCCATGGATTTCGGCTGCTTCTCATGGTGCTCTCCTTAAAAATGGTGCATAGACCCGCCAGTTAGATTCACGACCCCGAGAAAAGACGGCGGCGGGAAACCCAGCGCGGTGGATGCTAGCATAGAACTTCAGGTTGAGACGATGCCGCACTTCCGCGGGAACTTCGAGCGGGGCTCAGAGCGGACATTCAGAGGTTCCGGTTCCGGAGGAAGGCACTTACTTGTTGACGATTGCGCACCGCGGAGCTTCTGGATACGCGCCGGAGAATACTCTGTCGGCGTTTCGCCGCGCTGTTTCCCTGGGGGCGACGTTTATGGAGACGGATTTACAGCTTTCCCGCGACGCCAGGCTAGTAGCCATCCACGACGAAACCGTAGACCGCACCACCAACGCGCAGGGGAATGTTCGCGACCTTACGCTGGCGGAGATGCGCCGGCTGGATGCTGGCTCCTGGTTTGGAAGCGAATTTGCCGGTGAGCACATTCCGACGCTGGAAGAAATCCTGGAATTCTCCAAGAAATACGACGCGGTGTTTTACCTGGAATTGAAGCCGGCGGGAGCGTGGGGAGCGGAGCACGCACTGGTGAGCTCGCTTCGCGAATCGCACCAGGCCGCGCGCGTGGTGGTTATTTCGTTTGACGACACGATGATCAGCGCAGTGCGCAAGCTGGACCCGGCGGTGATGACCGGATTGCTGCTGGACGCGCGGATGGAGAACGCTCTGGAGCGCGCTCTGGACGCCGGGGCCCGGCAGCTGGTGGTTCGCGGCGATCTAGTGAGTCCCGCGCTGATTGCGGAAGCTCATAAAAAAGATTTACAAGTGATTTGCTGGACGGTGAATCATCCGGCGCACATGCGGCTGTTGATCGAGGCGGGAGTGGACGGGATCATGAGCGATTATCCAGATCGGGTGGTGGAGGCTAAGAAACCGGAGAAGCGGTAACCGCCGTTTTGGAATGGGAAACGTGCGGCACCGCTCATCGGGCTCTACAGCGGTTGCGTCGGATTTTCGGTGCAGGATCGAACAGCATCTCATCCGGACTAAGGCGCTCGATGGCGCAGAGTCTCCGCTACCCACGCCAACCCTCGCGCGGGCGGAGCGGAAGAAAAGGCGTTGGCCTGCTCCGGTCAGAATAACGGTAGAGAAATACGGCTCGCAAAGGCGTTTCCCTCGCTCAGATTCGAGTAGGGATTTCATACCTTCGCAGCGAAACGACCGGTTGAACGCTCCTTGCACGCTGCCGGACGTAACGCCGCGCATTAGGTGTTGTTCATGGCCAGCGGCGCTCGGTCAAGCTGCGGTTAGGGCTTGGTGCAAAGCGGCGAGCTCGAGTACCGATAGTTCTTCGGCGCGGGCTTCGGGTTTTAGCTTAAGAACATCCAAGGCGCCTTGAACCTGGACGCGAGTCCAGCGCACCCGCAGATTATTGGCCAGTGTCTTGCGCTTCTGAGAAAAACATACTTTCACAAATTGCAGCAACGGCTCGCCGCCGCGCTGGCGCAGCTCGCGCAAAGGGCTGGGCAGCCGCAGCGCCACCAGAGCTGAACCAACTTCGGGAGGGGGGCGAAACGCCCCGCGAGGGATCTCGAAGACGAATTCGGGACGGGCGAATAACTGGGTAACCACCGACAAATATCCGTAGGATTTGCTGCGCGGCTCGGCGGTCAGTCGCAAGGCTACCTCAGTCTGTATGACGATATCGATTTCGTCGATGATTTCGGAATATTGGAAAAGGTGCTGCAGGATTGGCGAAGTGATGTAGTAGGGGAGGTTTCCGTAGATACGGATACGTCGTCCGGCGGCCAGCGCGGCAATATCCATTTGCAGGATGTCGCCTTCGATGACAGTGAGGGCGGAAAAACCGCGCGCTAACTTTCGAACTTGTCCGGCGAGCGACGGATCAATCTCGATGGCAACGACCGGGGCGCCCGAGGCGGCGAGTTGCTCGGTCATTTCGCCGTGGCCTGCGCCGATTTCTATCCAGCAATCATGGGCGGCTTTGTGAGCAAGCGCTCCACCGATGGATTGAGGAGAAACCCGGATGGCTTGCGCGATTTGTTCGCGCCAACCGGCGTCAGCGAGGAAATGTTGGCCGAGGCGTTGTCGAGCCATTCCGAGACAGTGTAGCAAGTTGTCTTGCGGGAACGAACGAACCGGCCCGGAAGAAGGAGCCGAGCAGCGCGCTGAAACGATGCGATGCATAAGTCCCCAGGAATACCAGCAGCCAGAGCGTGGTTGACACGACGAAGAGTACGGCGAGCCAATCGGAGGGACGCCCGAACAAATCGGCGGCTTTGGGAAACCCGGTAAGTGAAATTCGCCCGTTCACGCTTATGAAACACACGAGGGGCAGGGAAGTTGCCTGCGGGGCCTGAAAAACAAGAAAACAGGGCTAATAGCAGGGACCGCGTACGGCGGTGCTCGGAGCGACCCCGGAGGGCTCTCCTTGACGAGACTGCCAAGCTTGGATAGCGTAAGTCTCACCTCATGCCTTGTGAATTTGTGGTCCGCGCACAGTGAGAGTCCTGTTTGTAGCTTCCGAAGGGCTGCCGTTCTCCAAAACTGGCGGTTTGGCTGACGTTATTGAGGCGCTGCCGCGATCGCTGGTGGCCTCCGGCCATGCCGTTGCGGTGGTGCTGCCTCGTTATCGAGACACAAAGTCGACCGGCGTTGTGGTGCCCAGCGTCACCATTCCTATGGGACCTCGCCTGCGGTTCCCCTCGATCGCTGACGGCGGCATTATTGCGGGTGTTCGTTATTTTCTTGTGGATGATCCGGCTTATTTCGACCGCGATGGAATTTACGGTAACGCTAATGGGGATTTCGCGGACAATGCCGAGCGATACACGGAGTTTTGTCGGGCGGCGATTGAGATTGCCAAGCACCTGTGGATCCCGGACGTCATTCACTGCCATGACTGGCAAACCGGGCCAGTGCCCGTTCTGTTGCGTTCTTCGTACGGCGACGATCCCGTGATTAAAGACCTGCCGGTGGTTTTCACGATTCACAACATGGGGTATCACGGGCAATTTGGCGCGGACGTTCTGGACCGCACCGGTATCCCCCGGGTGTTGTTCAACAATGGCGCGCTGGAGTTTTATGGGTATGTGAATTTCTTAAAGGGCGGCCTGGTGTATTCGGACTACCTTACGACAGTGAGCCGCAAGTACGCGCAGGAGATCCGCACCCCTGAATTTGGCTATGGCCTGGATGGCGTGTTGCGGGAACGCGGCGATCGAATGATCGGCATTCTGAACGGGGTGGATTACACGGCGTGGAATCCGGAAAAAGATAAATTCATCGCCGCGAAATATTCCGCGAAAGACCTAACCGGTAAGGCGGCGTGCAAGCAGGAGCTGCTGGATGTGTTTGGATTGCCGCAGGAAAATGTGGCTCGGCCGGTAATTGGCATTGTGTCGCGATTTGCGGACCAAAAAGGATTTGACCTGATCGCCGATCGCGCGCACGAGCTGATGAACGAGGATTTGGTCCTGGTGGTTTTGGGCACCGGTGAGCGGCGCTACGAGGATTTGTTCCGCTCGCTGGCGAAAGCCTATCCCCAGCGCGTGGGCGTCAAGATCGTGTATGACGAGGGCATGGCGCATCAGGTAGAGGCGGGTTCAGACATGTTTTTGATGCCTTCCCGGTACGAGCCGTGCGGGCTGAATCAGATTTACAGTTTGAAATATGGTACGGTGCCGGTTGTGCGCGCGACCGGTGGGCTGGACGACACCGTCGAGTCCTTTGACTTGCAGCATGGCACCGGCACGGGCTTCAAATTTGTGGAGTATTCGGGTAGTGCGCTGATTGGGGCGGTTCATCAAGCGCTGCAACACCATGCCGATGAGCGCATCTGGAAGCGTATTCAGCTGAACGGCATGGCTAAGGATTTTTCCTGGAAGAAGTCTGCGGCGGAATATGCCAAGCTATACCTGGCAGCCCGCACCGCACGAGGCCTGGGCAAGCCTTTGGCACGAAACCAAAGGCCGGTTGTAACATCTAATTGAGCTGGCTAAGGAGAAAGGACGGCTCCTGCAGTTGTGTGCCGTTGAGGACAAACCATATGGCTGAAAATATCGCAGCGGTAACGGATGGAAATTTCGAAGCCGAAGTACTGACGGCCAGCAATACCCAACCGGTTTTGGTGGATTTCTGGGCAGAGTGGTGCCGGCCCTGCCACATGCTGGCACCGACGGTGGCGGAAATTGCCAGCGACTACGTGGGCAAGTTGAAGGTGATGAAGTTGAATGTGGACGAAGCGATGAACTCCGCGGGACGCTACAATATCCGGGGAATTCCCACACTGCTGGTTTTTAAGAATGGGCAGGTGGTGGAGCAGATTGTGGGCGCGGTGCCGAAAGAGCAGATTACTAAGGCTCTGGAACGGCACGTTGGATAACATCCACCCAGCTTTGCGCGGCATGTTTTTCGCAGAATTATAATTAGACCGGGGCGTGTCGGGATTGGTGAACGGCACGCCGTGTTTTTTGTTCGCTCGTACTTTGCCACTCGAAGGGACAACTTGGCCACATCCCCAGCTTCCGCCTCGCGCACTGTAAAACCCGCTGACCATCCTCCACTGCTGGCCGGCAATCGTGGACCAATTGCGATGTCGCGTCCCGGGCTACACGAAACGGTGCTGCGGATATTGGAGCCACTGCCGCGCGGGGGCATCCTGGATTGCCCCGCCGGCGAAGGAGCGCTTGCACAGGATCTGATCGATCAGGGATTCTCTGTGCAGTGCTGTGATCTGTACACGGAACTTTTCCGGCTGGACGATGTGGAGATCAAGCGCGGGGATCTTGCGGGAACTCTGCCGTACCCTTCCGGTACATTCGACTACATCACTTCGCTGGACGGGCTGGAGCATATCGATTCGCCGCCGCAGGCCTTCCGCGAATACCGGCGATTGCTGAAGCCGAGTGGGCACTTGATTATCAGCGTGCCGAATATCATGAACGTGGAAGAGCGCTTGAAATGGCTGTTATTTGGGTATACGTCGCACTTCAAGCCGCTGTCGCAGCAATCGAAGGCGAAGATTCATTACGATTGCGCGGGTATGGATGAGATTGCGGTGCACGCCAATCCCATTGGCTACAACGAGCTGCGGTATTATCTAGAGAAAAATGGATTTGCGATTCAGGGTGTCTACCGCGACCGAAAAAAAGGCAATCAGTGGCTGTATTGGCCGCTGGTGGCGCTGATCCGGCTGCTGGCGAAACTCACGCCGAAAGAGCGCCGAGCGGACCGTTGGAGCGCCGAACTAGCGTCCGATCCGGTTTTGCTGGGTGGAAACACGCTGATCATTCATTCCGTTCGCCGATAACCCAGCTGTGAGTATCTCTGGCGCCCGGCTGGAGCAAATTCCGCCATTCCTCAAATGACACCCGCCTCTGAGAATATCGTTCGTTGTCGTTGGGCAAGCAATGAAATCAACATTCCATATCACGACCAGGAATGGGGCGTGCCGGTTCACGACGACAATACCTGGTTCGAATTTCTCACGCTGGAGGGGGCCCAGGCGGGACTGAGCTGGGACATTATTCTCCGGAAGCGTGTCCGGTATCGGGAACTTTTCGACCGGTTTGATCCGGCGAAGGTGGCTCGCTATCGCGATGCTAAGGTGCGTAAGCTGCTTGCCGATCCGGGGATTGTGCGCAACCGGCTGAAGATTGCGTCTACGATTTCCAACGCGCGGCTATTTTTGAAGCTGCAGCAGGAATTCGGATCGTTCGATGCTTATATTTGGAGTTTTGTGGGTGGCAAGCCACAACACAATGCACGGAAGACGCATGCGAGACTTCCGGCACGCTCTTCGGAATCGGACGCGCTGAGCAAAGACCTAGCGAAACAGGGATTTCGTTTCGTGGGTTCGACCATTTGTTATGCGCTGATGCAAGCCACCGGAATGATCAATGATCACGCGACCAGCTGCTTTCGGTATGGGCAGCTGAAAGGGCGCGGCGGTGGTTAAGTAGCCGGTAGCTCATCGCTTTCCGGTCGCACCGGGCAAGTCTAGCTTGCGATCGCTAGTTGTTGGCGGCAAGTTCGCGGTAATAATCCTGCAGGACGTAAAAGGCTTGTTTTCTCTCGCCGCGAATGGTGAGTAACCCTTTGCGATTGTAGAAATCCTGAATGCCGGAAAGCGGGCGGCCGGGGCTGCGAAAATCCATAAGTACCCAAGGGGTCAGGCCCGCCAGGCCCGGGACGTTCCGCAGCATTTGAATTTGTTGGCGGAAGATATTGGCCTGGTATTCCTCGGTCCACCGAGTTCCGGCGTCGCCGTGGCGGCCAAACTGCGCGCCACCGCCGAATTCACTGAAGATGATCGGTTTGTTGTATTTGGTGGTCCATTGGGTTTGGGCGGCGTCCTCCGGGCTGCCCTCGTACCATCCAATGTATTCGTTGATCCCGAGCACGTCAAGAAACTCGCCTAGTGGATCGTTTAGTACCCGCGATTTTGGTCCGGTCTTCTCCGCACTATTCATTGCCGAAGTGATTAGCCGGGTGGGGTCGAGTTGCCGGGTGTAAGCGCCAAGACTTCTCAAGAAGTTTTCGCGTGCTGCTCCGGGACGAGTTTCGTTGGAGAGCGACCAAAAAATGATAGAGGCGCGATTGTGATCGCGGTCGATCATTTCCTGCATCTGCATTTCGGCATTTTGCAGCGTGGCCGGATTTTCCCAGTCAATGCCTTGCCAGTTGGGTATTTCCGCCCAAAGCAAGATGCCCATGCGGTCGGCGACCCGCGACATATATTCGTTGTAAGGGTAGTGGGCCATGCGCACGAAATTGACGCCGAGTTCATGGGCCCAGCCGAGCAGAATGCGGTCGTCGTCTTCGGAGAAGGCCCGACCGCTGCGCATCGGCGCTTCTTCGTGCATGCAAATGCCCCTAAGGAAAATGGGTTGGCCGTTCAGCAAGATTTGGCTGCCACGGGTTTCGATGGTACGGAAACCGATTTCGTCGGAGACGGCGTCACCTGTGGTAGTGGATACGACGACTCTATACAGTTTGGGATTTTGTGGGCTCCATACCTGTAACTTCGCGGGGAAATGTAGTTCCGCTTTTCCGGTCGCGTCGGTGTTGAAGGTCAGCTTAATTTTTACTTCGGGAATTTCTACGGTGACTTGATGTGAAGACAACGAGCCGTTCAGTTGGACCCAGCCGGTGACTTGATCCGATGTGCCTTTGGCTAATTGAGTCTCAAAATTCTGGACGAAAGTCTCCGGTGCTTCCACCAGCATGACGTCGCGGGTGAGGCCGCCGTAGTTCCACCAGTCAGTGACCGGTCCGGGAACCGATTCGCGGTGGCGGGAATTGTCGACTTCCACGACGACGAAGTTTTCGCCCGCGCCGATATCATTGGTTACTTCGAAGCCGAAGGGAGTAAAGCCCCCTTCGTGCTCGCCGAGCTTCTTGCCGTTCAAATAGACGCGCGCCTTGTAATTCGCGCCGCCGAATTGCAGGAATACTCGGGTATTCGGACGCTTTTGATAGGAGAAAGAGCGCTCACACCAGACCGGGCCTTCGTAGAACAGAAGAGAGTCGCGCTGGGAGTTCCAGTCGCCTGGGACGGTGGCGTTCCAGGAATGGTCGAAATCATATTCGACGAAGTCGCTTTTGTCCTTGGTCTTACGATTCTCGTAGTAGCGGCTACCGAGGCCTTTCTCCTGGGGGTCGACTATGATGTGCCAGGTGCCATTGAGACTGATGGTGGTGCGCCCGGAAAGGAGGGCAATCGCAGTGTTCGTTGTGACTGGGGCTTGCGGAACAACCGAAGAGAGCTTTGTCGCCTGCGGCGCTTGAAATGACGGTTCGGAGGAAATGGCGCCCAATTGCTGGGCTCGAAATAATGACGCAGGCTGGTGGCACTGCGTTTCCAGTGTAAGTGCGCAGCAGGTGCCCAGTAGCATTAACAATGTCGTACGAGTCATGTGCAGTCCTTGTCGAGCTGAGGCCGCGTGAATTCTATCGCTCCGGCGGCTGTTTCCAAACGTTTATGGTTGGCGGTGGTCGCCAGGCGTTCCTGCCCCCGCGGCTGCGGAGCGATGCCTTGCGTTGCATCGCGGGTGAGGGTACGATTTCGAGTCGTTGCCCTCGGCGATTTCCCTCCAGAGTGTGCTGAGCAATTCAGGTTGAGAGGGCGAGGTGCGGCTCGCACCTGTCTTGGAGGGATTCCGCACGTAGTGCGCCGGCGATCAGCAAAATCCCGTCTGGTGAAAACGGAATTACCGTTAGGGGAAGCTCGCAGATGAAATCGGTCGTGGTGGTGGGCGCACAATGGGGTGACGAGGGCAAGGGCAAGGTGGTGGACTATCTGGCCGGGTCTTTCGATTACATCGTGCGGGTCGCCGGCGGGCACAATGCTGGACACACCGTCATTATCGGCGAAGATCGTTATGTATTGCAGCTGATTCCCTGCGGAATTCTGCGGCCAAAACAGCAAGCGGTGATCGGCACCGGAGTGGTGGTCGATCCCGCAGCGCTGGTGTCGGAGATGGAAACGCTGGCGAAGGCCGGCATTGAAGTGGATGGCCGGCTGCATATCAGCAATCGCGCTCACCTGATTTTCCCCTATCATCGCGAGCTGGACAAGGCGGCGGAGAACGCGCGCGGTGCGAACAAGATCGGTACAACCTCCCGCGGGATTGGGCCGGCCTACGAAGATAAGATGTCCAGGCGCGGGTTGCGGATGTGCGATTTGCTCGATCCGGTTCTGTTTCGAGAGAAGGCCGCGCGGGTGGTGGCCGAAAAAAATCGACTGGCCAAAGGCGCCTACGGAGCGGACATCGATTTCGCTCCGGAGGTGGAGGAGACGCTGCAGCTAGGTGAAAAGCTGCGCGAGTACATTTGCGACACCGCGGAATTAGTGAATCACGCGCTGGACGGTGGTAAGTCCGTTCTGTTTGAAGGCGCGCAGGGCACCATGTTGGATATCGACCACGGAACCTATCCGTTCGTTACCTCTTCCAGTGCGATTTCTGGCGGGGCGACCGTCGGGGTGGGCATTCCTCCCACCAAAATCAAGAATGTTCTGGGGATTTCCAAGGCTTACACCACGCGGGTGGGCAGCGGTCCATTTCCTACGGAAATGCCGGACCTGGATGCGCAAGAAGTGCGCAAGCGCGGGAAGGAATTCGGCGCGGTCACGGGTCGTCCGCGGCGTTGCGGCTGGCTAGATCTGCCGATGCTGCGTTACGCGAAGATGATCAATGGGATTGATTCCTTGGTGGTCACCAAGCTGGACGTGTTCGATACTCAGCGGGAAATTCAAGTTTGCGTGGGATACAAGTACAAAGGCAAAAAGCTGCACGAGATGCCCGCGCTTTCCGAGGAGTACGATCAGGTCAAGCCGGAGTACAAAGTCTTGCCGGGTTGGTGCCAATCGACGTACGGAGTGAAAGATGCAGGGGAACTGCCCAAGGCTGCGCTCGATTATCTGCGTTTTATCGGCGATTTTCTGCAAATTGAAATTGGCATGATCTCAACGGGTCCGGAGCGCGACGCCACCATCGTGCCGGAGGGCACGCTGCTGGCCCGCTGGTTGTAGTCGGGCCTGCCGCCGCAACGCCGGACTGATATCCGCATCAAACTTTCCTCATGTCATCGATGTTCACTTACCAACAAGCTCGGCGAAAGGTCATCGAACAAGTTCGATCGGCCAAATCGGCTCGTCCGGTTTCGAATTTGAGCGTATGGGATGCGCTCGGCTTTGTATTGGCGCAGGAGATAAAGACCGATCGGGAGTATCCGCCGTTCGACCGTTCGACGCGCGATGGATACGCGGTGCGGACTGCCGAAGCTGGCGCCGGTAGTCAATTGCGGTGTGAGCGAGAGATCAAAGCCGGCGATGAGGTCACCGCTCCACTGACGGCCGGAACCTGCGCGCAGATCATGACCGGCGCGGCGGTGCCCAGCGGAGCCGATGCCGTGGTGATGATCGAACACACTCGCCGCGATGGAGAAACTATACTTTTCGATCGCGAGGCTCGCGTTGGCCAGAACATTGTTCCCCGCGGCAGCGAATCGCCGGCTGGCCGCGTGGTACTTCCGGCCGGCACGCGGTTGGGATATGCCGAGCTGGCTCTAGCCGGACAGGTGGGTTGCGCGATGTTGTCGTGCGTAACGAAACCGCGGGTGGCGATTCTCTCTACCGGTGACGAAGTTGTATCGGTGGATAGCGCGCCTGGTCGGTTTCAAATTCGCAATAGCAACAGTGTGTCTCTCGCTGCGCAAGTGCGGCTGGCCGGAGGCGAACCGGTAATGCTTGGCAATGCGGCGGATCGCGTGGAAGATCTGCGCAGCAGGATTGAGCGCGGTCTGACGGAACCGGTGCTGGTGTTGTCTGGCGGCGTTTCCATGGGCAAATACGATCTGGTCGAGTCGGTGTTGAAGGACTTGGGTGCGGAATTTTATTTTGACGCAGTGGCAATCCGGCCTGGCAAACCGGCAGTATTTGCACGATGCCAGAATGCGTTGGTGTTTGGGCTGCCGGGGAATCCGGTTTCCACGATGGTCACGTTTGAGCTTTTTGTCGCTCCGGCTCTGGCGGAGTTGTGCGCCGCAAGGTCACCGGAGCTGCCGCTGCTTCTGGCCAAACTTGGCGAGGACTTGCAGCAGAAAGCGGGCTTGACCCACTTTTTGCCGGCCCGGGTAACTTGGCCCGATCCTGAAAGGGGCGGGGCACCCGAGGTCAAGCCCCTGCGGTGGCAGGGTTCCGGAGATACCGCGACGATGGCGCAGGCGAACTGTTTCCTGGTGATGCCAGCAGATGCCACAACAGTCCCATCCGGGCAATACGTTTCGGTACTGCTGCGCAAGGATGTATCGTGAGTCTTTGAAACTGCCCACGAAGCTCGGAGGGAACCGGGTAAACCAGCGTCGGCCCTAGGGGCATAGGCTGGTATGCGGTGACCCGGTGCTTTGGCCTGAACCGCGGGCTTAGGCTCGAAGTACACTAAGAACGTGGCCAAGCTCTCTCACTACGGAAGGTCCGGGCAAGTGCGCATGGTGGATGTGTCGCAGAAGAGCATCACGACGCGCACGGCGGTGGCCACGGCCACGGTGAACATGCGGCCCGAAGTGGTTGCAGCGGTTCGACGGCTGAAAAATCCGAAGGGCAACCCGTTGGAAATTGCCAGAATCGCCGGGATTGCGGCGGCAAAACGCACTTCGGAATGGATACCTCTTTGTCATCCGCTACCGCTGACGCACATTGATGTCACTGCACGGCTATGCAAAAATGGCGTAGAACTTCATTCGACGGTAACCGCGACCTCCCAGACCGGGGTAGAAATGGAAGCCCTGGTCGCAGTTGCAGCCGCTGCCCTCACGGTCTATGACATGTGCAAAGCCATCGATAAAGGAATGAAGATCAGCGGCATGTGTTTGCTGGAAAAGACCGGGGGAAAGAGCGGTGATTTTCGCCGGTCGCCAGGCCAGACGGTGCGAACCACCGGGCCCAGGACTTCGCGGGGCAAATCGCAATGAGCGCGGCCGGCGGAAAGAGCGTGCAGCTTTTGCTGGTGGACGATAATCCACTGGTGCGCGATTTGATTGTGCAGGGGCTTGAACCGATTTGCGAAGTGGTGGTCGCTGAGGATGGCGCCGACGCGCTGCTGAAGGCCATCGATGAACCTCCCGACGTGATTCTCTGCGATTACAAAATGCCTGGCCTGAATGGCCGGCAACTCTTCGAAAAGCTTCGAGGCCGGGAGAAAACGCGGCACATTCCGTTCCTGTTCATGGCGAGCCGAGGAGACATCGAAGAACGGTTGCGTCCGTTGATGGACGGTGTGGAAGAATTCATCGCCAAGCCATTTCTGGTGAAGGACCTAGTGCGGATTACGAAGAAGGTTGTGGACCGATTGCACCTGGAGAAGCTGCAAAGGACCGCGTCGCGACCGGGGGTCATTCAGGGTCGGCTGGAGGAAATGAATATGACCGACCTGCTGCAATCCCTGGAGATGGGACAAAAGTCCTGCCGATTGGTGGTGCAGAGAAATGGCGAGCAGTGCGAGATGTATTTTGCGGGTGGGCAATGCCGCGACGCAAAAATCGGTTTGGTGGAAGGCGACCAAGCGGTTTACAAAGTGATTCTGTGGACCGAAGGGCAGTTTGAAATCGATTTCAATATGGCCAATGCCTCAAGTCGAACGACCACGACGCGCAACACCACCGGTTTACTGATGGAAGCGATGAGACTGATGGACGAGGCGAGTCGCGACGTAGTGGAGACCGGTTAGCGCGCGAAATCGCGCGCGACTGGCGAATCAAAACTGGCGCAGGACTGATGCGAATTGCCGTTCTGACAATCAGTGATTCGGTTTCGCGAGGCGAGCGCGAAGATCTATCGGGCCCGGCGGTTACCGCGTTCTGCCGGGGTCTCGGATGGGAAGTGACCACCAGCCTACGCCTCTCCGATGATCCTGCAAGCATCCGCGACAATCTGCGGCAGTTGGCCGACTCCGGGCGAGTGGACGTACTTATTACCGCCGGCGGGACTGGCCTGGGACTGCGGGACAACACTCCAGAAGCAACACAAGCAGTTGCCGACCGGCTGATCCCGGGAATTGCCGAAGAGATGCGACGTAAAGGGTCGGAGAAGACCCCGACGGCGGCGCTATCGCGAGCGCTTGCGGCGGTGCGCGGAAAAACGCTGATCGTGAACGTGCCCGGAAGTCCGAAGGGCGCGGTGGAATCGCTCGAGGCTATCACTCATCTGCTCCCTCACGCCGTTCACGTGCTGCACGGCGCCGGGCACGACTGATCTCCCGCTTCAACGGCGCTCGCCATTTCACCTGAACCGATTCTTACGTTGACCCATTCTGCGAACCCGTCAACAATGGTTGCACCATGCCCGAAAAACTGTCGGACAAACGATTAGCGGTTCTGGGTACTGGGAAGCTTGGTGGCATTTTGCTGCGAGCTTTCCTTAAGCAGGGCTTGTTTTTGGTGGAGCGGGTCACCGCCACGGTAAAGCACGAGGAGAAAGCCGCGACGCTGGCAAAGCAACTGGGGGCCACCGTGACCACCGACAATCGTACGGCGGCGCGCGGGGCGGACATTATTCTGCTGGGTGTCAAGCCGCAAGTGGTAGGCGACGTTTTGAAGGCGATTGCACCGGAGCTTGGCGAGAAAACCCTGGTCATTTCGGTGGCGGCGTCGGTTCCTACCAGTTACATCGAACAGCACGCCGGTCCCGCGGTGCCGGTGATTCGCGCGATGCCCAACACGCCTTCGGCGGTGGGCTGTGGAATGACTGGGATTTGCGGCGGATCGCATGCGACGGCAGCGCATCTGCAGACCGCTCTGTCCATGTTCGACACCGTGGGGCGTACCGTGGTGGTCGACGAGAAGAATATGGATGCGGTTACCGGGCTTTCCGCGAGCGGGCCGGCTTACGCGTACATCATTCTGGAATCGCTGGCCGAAGCGGGCGTGAAGGTCGGGCTGCCACGCGATGTGGCAACGTTGCTGGCGGCACAGACGATGAAAGGGGCGGCCAGCGTGGTGCTGGAGACCGGGGATCATCCGGCGCTGCTGAAAGACGCGGTGACCACGCCGGCGGGTTGCACGATCGACGGGATCATGGAGCTGGAGGAAGGGAAGCTGCGGGTGACGTTAATCAAAGCGGTGGTGAAGGCTACCCATCGCGCCGGGGAATTGTTGTTCGAGAAATAGGGATTAGCGGTACGGAGCCCGTATTTTGGACAATCCATCCAACGGTAAAGACTCGGCGTCACCGAATCTGGGGAAGATAAAGAAATATTCCAGCACAACTGCTCTGGCGGTGGAGCTGCCGTTTACGTTCGTGGGGGCGGTGCTTTTGGGCGGGCTGTTAGGTTTTTTCTTGGATCGCTGGCTGCATACCAAGATCGTATTCACGCTGATACTTGGTGCGGTGGGCTTTGCTGCGGGTCTGAAAGAAGTACTCCGACGGCTGTCGTGAAACCATATAAAACTCTGGGTAAGATGTTTCCGTGAGCCTCGATTCGAGCAAGGCTGGAAATGGCGATGTTCCCGGAGCGCCCACGGAGAGACGCATTGCCTGGCTGACGCTGGTAATCGGAGGCGTGGCCGCTGGAATCGCCGGAATTGCGTACCGCCGGAATTGGGCAGTGGGATTGATGATCGGTGCCGGCCTGGGGTGGTGCAATTTCTTATGGCTGGCGAGGGGAATGGATGCTCTGGTGGTGGCATCGGCCGCACAGAGCGAAGCGATTCGCCCGCGGGTGCCGGCGGGAACGCTCTTTCGAGCGGGGTTTCGGTACGGGTTGATAGCGTTGAGCGTGTATGTTATTTTTAAGGTTCTCCACGTTCCCTTGATGAGTATGATCCTTGGTTTGTGTGCTTTAGGAGCCGCAGCGGTGTCGGCAAGTTTGTACGAAGTGTGGCACCCGGTGAAAGAATCGGGTGAAATCGAAGGCGCGCCGAGCGCAGACTACGAGACATGGAAGAACACCTAAGCTGGACTACGGTATTTTTCAATCACTACCTTGGCGGGGTGGCGCGCGCATTGCTCGCGGCGCTACATATTCAGCCGGCGCACCCAGAGATGCCCATTCCGGAGCACGTAGTGATGGCGCTGATGGTCTTGTTGGTGGGGACTTTGCTGGCTTTGTGGGTGAGGTCGCGGCTATCGGTGGAGAATCCCGGTGCGTCGCAGCAGGTCGCCGAGATGCTGCTGACCAATCCGATAGGATTCGGGATTAACGACGTGCTGTCGGAAAATGCCGGGCATCACTGGCAGCAGTACGTTCCCCTGGTGGGATCGATTTCCATTTTCATTCTGCTGGCCAACTTGTTCGCGGTATTTCCCGGGTTTAGTTCGCCAACGGCCACGGTGAGCGTGCCGTTGGCCTGCGCGGTGTTGGTTTTCATTTATTTCAACTGGCAAGGCGTACGGCATCTCGGCCCGGTAGGGTACGTTAAGACGTTCACCGGGGGGCTGGACTGGTGGCTGGTACCGTTGATTTTTCCAGTGGAAATTCTTAGTACCTGCGCGCGGCTGCTGTCACTGACGGTTCGTCTCTGGGCGAACATTTTTGCCAGCGACATCATTTACGGGCTTTTCCTGGGACTTACGCTGGGGCCGGTGGTGTGGGGCTGGACCAAGCATCCGGCGATAGGAATCGCGCTAGGAGCGCTACCGGCGCTGATTCCTATCGCGTTCATCGCACTGCACGTGTTCGTTTCGATCGTGCAGGCTTACGTGTTCACGATTTTGCCGGCGGTGTATATCGGTTTGGCTACCGCGGACGAGCATTAAGCGATTGATTTTGAGTTTGTAGCCGCTTCAGTGTGAGCCCGGCTGCACGGTGTCCGGGAACCACCTCCTGGCGGCAATTCATGAGGAGGCAGTGATGAGAAAAGCTGCAATGGTATGCATGGTGCTGCTGGCGGTGATGTTGATCGCGCCAGCGGCGTTTGCGCAAGGCGGTGGAAGTGAGCAAAAGGTTCCGATCAATCCGACGACCATTGCCCTGGCGGCGGGTTTCGGTGTAGCCATCGCGGCTGTCGGCGGCGGGCTGGGACAAGGGCGAATCGCGGCAGCGGCGTGCGAAGGAATTGCCCGCAATCCGGGAGCAGCAGGAGGCGTTCGAGCGGCGATGATTCTGGGTCTGGTGTTCGTGGAGACGCTCACGCTGTTTACGTTTGCGCTGGGTTTCTTGCTGTATTTGAAGCTATAGGGTTTTTACGAGATTTTTGGAGGGCCCGGAAGCGTTTCGCCTCCGGGCCTTTTTCTTTGCGCGTATGACTGGTGACGATCGATCCTTCGCGCCTCAATTCTAAAAGCCCGGCGGCCGCTGTGAGGCAACGTCGAAGGCTTTCTCCAGCGCGATTCCAACACGGCCTATGGTTCCTTCGTCGAAGAGTCGGCCGATCAGGGTAATGCCGTGAGGAACGCGGCGTGGTGGATTGAAGGTTGGCAGCGGACGGCTGAGATCGGGTGCCCAGTCACTTCGTGCGGTGGAAACCTCCACAAAGCCGGCGCGGAGCGTCAAGGAAGGGTGACCCGTGAAGTTGGTGATGGTCAGCATTTCGTCTCGCAGCGACGGGACTAACAGGAGGTCGACCGTGGTGAACAGTTTGGCCATTTCGATTGCGACTTTGCGACGGAAGCGGTCGGTTTGCACCATGTCGACGGCGGACAAGAAACGGGATTGACGGAACAGATTGGGCCAGGCGTCGTAGGTTTGTATTGCGAGCTGGTCGATCCCGCGGCTCAGGGTTAGCTCTTCGAACGCGGCGGCGCCTTCGGCGAACAGAATTAGGTCCAGCGAATCGTAGGGCCAGTCGGGGATGGTCACTTCGACCGGCAGCATACCTAGTGACTTGATGGTGTCCAGTGCGGCGCGATCTACCGGTGTCGCGGGATTCTGATTCATCCACGCGGGAAAGTATCCGACTCTGAGACCCTGTACCGGGGCGGTGGCGTCGAAATCGAGGACGCTGGAAACGCTGGAGACGTCGCCCGGATCTGGTCCTGAGATCGCCCGCAGAACCAGCAAGGTATCTTCGACGGCGCGAGCCATTGGGCCGAGCTTGTCGAGCGACCAACAGAGGGTCATCGCTCCGGTACGCGGCACCCGGCCGTAAGTCGGACGAAGGCCAGTTACGCCGCAACGCATACTGGGGCTGACGATACTGCCGCCGGTTTCACTGCCGATAGAAAAGCCGACCAAGCCCGCCGCTGTTGCAGCTCCGGGACCGGCGCTCGATCCAGAAGAGCCTTCCTCGAGCAACCAGGGATTCATGGTTTGACCGCCGAACCAAATATCGTTCAGGGCGAGCGCCCCGAGACTGAGCTTGGCGATGAGTACGGCGCCGGCTTGGTCCAGGCGGCGCACCACCGTCGCGTCTTCGGCCGGAACGCGATTGCGGTAGGGTTCGGCGCCGTAGGTAGTTCGAACCCCGGCGGTGTCCAGTAAATCTTTGGCACCCCACGGAATGCCGTGGAGCGGCCCGCGGTAATGGCCTGCAGCGATTTCGAGGTCGGCGCGGCGTGCCTGTGCCAGTGCGGACTCCTCGACCAGAGTAATGACGCAGTGCAGCTTCGCGTCGAAACGCTGGATGCGCTCGAAATAAATACCGGTAAGGCGCTGGGAGGTTAGCTGGCGCGACTCAATCCAATAGGACAGCTGGGTAACCGGAGCCATGGCGATGTCCGCGTCGGCGCTGGGCATGCTGAAGGAAGAGGGCGGGGTGCGGCGGAACTGAGGGTGAAGCCTTGCGTGCGGCGCCGGAAAACCTGGGAGTGCGGGATCCCACTTGGAGTAAGGTGCCAGGGTGGTTTCCAGGGATACGGCGCGCGGCCCGGTGCGGCGCTCATATAGACCCGCGAGATTGTTGCGCCAGCTTCCGGCGGCCTGTGCCAAATCTTGCTCGGTAAATTCCACCTGGACGAGTTTTTCGGCTTCGCGAAACGTCTCGACGGAAACCTGTGGTCCAACGGCAGGTGCGGTGCCGAAGGCGGGCGGGGCGCCGGCAGGGAGTTGCGCTGTGGGCTGCTGCTCATCAGCGGGGAGTGCGGTTGCGGCGGCAGCTGCAGCCAGAAGGCCGAGGGAGGAATGCGTCAGGAAGTCTCTGCGAGTTGTGGACATGATTTCTCCGGCCGCATTCTAGCGGTAAGGAACCAAGAAACGCAAAAGCCTGCGGGTTGAGGGGAACGGGCCTAGCGGCCGATCAGGTTGTTTTGCAAGACAAAATTCAGCACGCGGCTGGGAAATAATCCGAAGTACACGGTGCCGAGCGCGGTGACGGTCAGCACGACATTGACGCTCAGCGGGAATTCGACCAGCGCGACCGGGGCGGCCTCCGGTTTGGGTTCACGCATGTACATGACCACCACCAGACGGAAGTAGTAGTAGGCACCGATGATGCTGTTCACCGCCATCAATACCGCGAGCCAGATCAGATGGGAATTGACGGCGGCTTTGAAGACATAGAACTTGCCGAAAAACCCGGCAGTGACCGGCAAACCGAGCAGAGAAAGCAGGAATAAGCTGAGTGCCGCCGCAACGACGGGCTGGCGTCTGCCGAGGCCGCTGTAATCGTCGAGAGAGAGATGCTTTTCCCCTGCTCCGCCCAGCTGGGACACGATGGTGAATGCTCCGACCTTGACCAGGGCATAACCCAACAAGTAGAAGAGCACGGCAGCGTAGGCAGGAGCTGCGCCGGTTTCGGTGCCGGCCATATAGGTTACGGCCGCAAAGGCCACCAGGACGTAGCCGGCGTGGGCGATCGAGCTGTAGGCAAGCATGCGCTTTACGTTGCTCTGCAGTAGCGCGCCGAGATTGCCGGCGAACATGGTGACCGCGGCCAGAATCCAGAATGCCCAGAACCAGAAATGAGTTGCGGCAGGAACCATGGCAAAAATGCGGAGCATCAGCGCGAAGGTGGCCGCCTTCGGTCCGGCGGAAAACAGGGCGGTGACCGGGGTGGGGGCGCCTTCGTAGACATCGGGCGTCCAGATCTGGAAAGGTGCGGCGGCGACTTTGAATCCGAGACCGACCAGGATGAGCGCAAGACCTAGCTTGAGCAGATTGCTGGAGCCATCTACGCCGCTCATCAGCGAAAGATTGGTGGTGCCAGTAGCGCCGTATACCAAAGCGATGCCGTAGATAAAAAAGGCGGTAGCGAAGGAGCCGAGAAGGAAATACTTCATGGCCGATTCGCTGGATTTAATGGTGTCGCGTCGATAGCCGGCGAGAACGTAGCTGGAGATCGAACTCATCTCCAAGCCGATGAAGGCGGTCAGAAGTTCCTGCGCGGACGACAGAACGCCCATACCGGCGGTGGCGAACAGAATCAACGCGTAGAATTCCGCCGAGTCCAGATTTTCGCGTTCCAGGTACGACCCCGCGGACAAAACTACCAACACGGCAACGGTTCCGACCAACAAATGGAAGAAAACGCTGAAAGGATCCATCTGCAGCAAGCCGTGGAAGGCCGGTCCACCGTGGAATCCGGCGTAGACCGTCGAAGCTGTGCCCAGCGCGGTACCGAGGATGGCCAGGCTGGAAAGCACAGCACGATTTCGCGTGAAGGGCTGCACCAGCATCATCAATATGCCGAACGCGCACCAGATGGTCTCCGGCAGGACGCGAACCAAGTCTTCAGGGCGGGGAATCATTTAGCGGGTTTCGGCCCTTTCGAGAGAAATTTGGCGGACCGAAGCAGCAGCCGGGACGGACACGGGGGGCGTTACACGACCGCTGGATCGGGGGGAGCCAGGCGCCGGGCGGACGATGATCGCTTCCTGTGCGTCGGGCCGCTTCATTTGCTCGAGCACTTCCTGGGCAGAAGCTGCGGTACGCGTGGTGAAGAACGTCGAGCCGATGCCCATCCAGAGAGTAATCGCCGCCATGGTGACGAGAATCCACTTTTCGCGCGGCGAGACATCGGGCAGAGTACGATTGTTGTCGTGAGTGATTTCGCCGAAGAAAACTCGCTGGTAGGCCCACAGTAGATAACACGCGGAGAGTATGACGCCGAGCGCGGCCCAGGAAGCCCAATCCCAATGCGACTGATAGGTTCCCAGGAGAACCAGGAACTCCCCGACAAATCCGTTGAGCATGGGAAGTCCCATGGACGAGAAAGCGACGAAGAGGAAGAATGCGGCCAAGACCGGCATGGGAGTGGCCAAGCCGCCGAACTCCGAAATTTCAAAGGTGTGGCGACGATCGTAGAGCATGCCAACGAGCAGAAACAACGCGCCGGTGGAAATTCCGTGCGCCAGCATCTGATACACCGCGCCCTGCATGGAAATGGTGCGGAAGGCGAAGATGCCAAGAACGACAAATCCAAGATGGCTTACGCTGGAATAGGCGACGAGCTTTTTCAGGTTGGGCTGGATCAAGGAAAGCAAAGCACCGTAGATGATTCCAATGATAGCCAAGGTGGCGACCCAGGGCGCGGCATGGCGCGCAGCGTTCGGGAATAGCGGCAGACAAAAGCGAATCATGCCGTAGGTGCCCATCTTGAGTAGAACTCCTGCGAGCATGACCGAACCGGCGGTGGGAGCTTCCACGTGGGCGTCCGGCAGCCAGGTATGCAGGGGAAACAACGGTACTTTTACCGCGAAGGCAAAGAAGAAAGAAAGGAACAGGAGCATCTCCTGCTCGGGGGTCAACGAAATGAAGCGGCCGTCCTGCAGGAGCTGTTGAATTTTGACTAAGTCGAATGTGCCGGTCAGGTTGTAAAGCCAAATGATACCGACCAGCATCAGGATGGAGCCGGCCATGGTGTACAGGATAAACTTGACGGCGGCGTAGATGCGGCGCTCGTGGCCCCAGATGCCGATCAGGAGGGCCATAGGAATCAGCATCACTTCCCAAAACAAGAAGAACAGGAAGAGATCGAGGGAGAGAAAAACGCCAATCACGCCGACTTCCAGCATCAGCAGCATCACAAAAAATTCCTTCACGCGGAAGGTGACGCTCTTCCAGGATGCCAGTATGGAGATCGGCGTAAGGAAGGTCGTCAGGATTACCAAGAACACGCTGATGCCGTCGACACCGAGGTGATAATGAATCGGGGGAACGGAAATCCATTTGTAATCTTCCACGAGGCTATAGCTGGCGACGCCGATGGGCACGCCGGGGATCAGCAGCAGCGAGAGCAGGAACTCGGCGATACCAACGGTGAGAGCCAGACGGCGAATCCAGACGTGGTCGTCGCCGCGAAGCAATAGCAGCGCGAGGCCGCCGATGAGCGGGAAGAAAATCAGAACCGAGAGTAAGTGTCCGCCGGGAAGCATTAACGCACCAACCCAACGCTAGTAGCCTTGAAATATGGCCAGAAGACGATGCCGATAATCACCAAGGCACCAATCACTACCCAAACTGCGTAACTGCGGGTGTTTCCAGACTGGGCGTGACGCACTTCGTCGCCCAAGCCGACCGCTCCGGCGGCAATACCATTCACGGTGCCATCAATGGCGCTAACGTCGATGGTCTGCCACAAGAAATTGCGCGAGACCCACAGCAGCGGCTTGACCACCACGACCGCGTACAACTCATCGACATAATATTTGTGCAGCAGCGTGGAGTACACCCCGCTCATCGACTTGGCAAGCGATTCGGGTTTACCGGTAGCCTTGCGGTAGAACGACATCGCGATGAGGAACCCGATCAACGCGATGGTCGCGGCTCCGAGCGCGAACAACAGTTCGGTGGTACGCGAAGCTGCTTCGGTGCCGGCCGCGGCTTCCGGCAATCCGAATACTGGAGAAAGGAAGTTAGCGAAGTAATCTGGGCCTCCCCAGAACGCGGGCAACGCCAACCATCCTCCAAAAATGGAGAGGACCGCAAGGACGGCCAACGGAATCAGCATGCTCTTGGGTGACTCGTGCACGTGAACGTGATGCTCGTCGTAGCGCTGTTCCCCATAGAAGGTCAGGAAGATCAAACGGAACATGTAGAAAGAGGTTAGGAGCGCGGTGAGCAGGCCGAAGAAATACAAGACGGGTCCGCCGGGCTGGTGCTGGAAGGTGGCGAAGAGGATGGCGTCCTTGCTGAAGAATCCGGCAAAGAGCGGGGCGCCGGCAATGGCCAGCGTCGCAGTCAACATGGTCAGGTAAGTCCAGCGGATCTTCTTGCTGAGGCCGCCCATGTGGCGCATGTCCTGTTCGCCGCCCATAGCGTGGATGACGCTGCCGGCGGCCAGGAACAAGAGGGCCTTGAAGAAAGCGTGGGTCATCAGGTGGAAGATGCCCGCAGAGAATGCGCCGACACCGCAGGCCAGGAACATATAGCCGAGTTGGCTAATGGTGGAGTAGGCAAGCACGCGCTTGATATCGGTCTGTACCAGGCCGATGGTAGCGGCGAAGAGAGCAGTGGAGCAGCCGATGATGGCGACGACGAACATCGCGGTCGGAGCGTGCATGAACAGGACATGGGACCTGGCGACAACGTATACGCCAGCGGTGACCATGGTGGCGGCGTGAATCAAGGCACTAACGGGCGTGGGACCTTCCATGGCGTCGGGCAGCCAGACATACAAGGGAAGCTGCGCGGACTTACCAGTCGCACCCATGAACAGCAGTAGGCAGGCAACGGTGAGTGTGCCCAGGTGACCCATGGTGTCTGGTGGCATGGGCGCTGCCTTGGTGAACAGCGGACCGAAATCGAGGGTGCCGAAGGTGCGGAAGAGAAGAAACATTCCCAGCATGAAGCCAAAATCGCCGATGCGATTGACGATGAAGGCTTTTTTGCCGGCATCGGAGGCCGACTCTCGGAGGAAATAGAATCCGATGAGCAAGTAGCTGCAGAGGCCCACACCCTCCCAGCCGACGAAGAGGAGCACGTAATTTGCGGCCAGGACCAGGATGAGCATGAAAAACATGAAAAGGTTGAGGTACGAGAAGAAGCGGTAATAGCCGCTCTCGTGGGCCATGTAACCGATGGAGTAGATGTGAATCAGCCAGCCGACGCCGGTGACAACCAGGAGCATTACCACGGTTAACTGATCGATTTGCAAATCGAAGCCGGCTCGGAAGGTGCCCGCGGTGATCCACGTGAAATACGGTTGAATCCAGGGAATTTGCTGAGGCGACAACTGGAAGAATTCGCGAACAGCTTCCAAGGCGCAGAGGAACGAGAGGCCGGTAGAGCCGACAGCGACCGAATTTACGATCTTGTTCGGCCACTTGCTGCCAAGAAGGCCGTTGACGGCCGAACCCAGCAGCGGAAGCAGGGGGATGATCCAAAGATGTCGGAGTGTGAGCATCAAAGTTTGAGGAGATCCACGCTTTCAACGTTCAAGGAGTGCCGGTTACGTACGATCAGGATGATGATGCCCAGGCCGACGGCGGCTTCGGCGGCGGCCACCACGATGACGAACAAGACGAAGATCTGCCCATCCAGGCGGTTCCAGGCCTGGCTAAAGGCGACGAAAGCTAGGTTCACGGCGTTCAACATCAGTTCGATGGACATGAAGATGGTGATGATATTGCGTTTGAAGATGAAGGCCACCACGCCGAGTCCAAACAAAATGGCGCTGAGGATCAAATAATAGTGGGTCGGGACCATCAGTATTTCTCCCGTTGGGCCAAAACGATCGCGCCGAGAATGGCGATCAGAATCAAAAACGAAGTCAGTTCGAAGGGGTAAACGAAATCCTGAAACAGCATCTCCGATAGCGCTTTGGTAGGCGCGACGGTGGACGCCGTAACGGTTTGCACCGCGTCGCTGGAACGGGCGACGGCCGCGGCGAGGAATCCCATCAGCGCCACGGCCAAGGGAACACCCGCAAAGCCTGCCAGCTTGGAGACGTTGGTGCGTTCCTCAAGCCCGGCGTTCAGGAGCATGATGACGAAGACGAACAGCACCATGATGGCGCCGCCGTAGACGATGATCTGTACCGCGGCGACGAATTCTGCGCCCATCAGCAGGTACAGACCGGCCAGCGCGACCATCACAACGATCAGCGATAAAGCGCTGTGAATGGGATGACGCTGCAGGATCAGACTGACGGCGCCCAAGATGGTGAGCGCTGCGAGTACAAAAAAGATGATCACCGGCGCGTTCATCAGTGACCTCTCCACACCACCACTGCCGCAGTGATGACCACGTTAGCCAGGGACACCGGGAGCAATAATTTCCAGCCGAAACTCATCAGCTGGTCATAGCGGAAACGCGGAAGGGTTCCCCGCATCCAGACATAGACGAACAGGAAGGTAAGGATCTTCGATAGCAGCCAAAACGGGCCCTGGATGAACTCGTTGACAGCGGGAAACGCGATCAGTACCCCGCCAATCACGGTGATAACCGTGCCTAGCCCCGGCAGAATCAAGCGGCCGAAGACGGTTTCGTAGCGCACACCGTCCCAGATGACCCACAGACCGAAAGGAATCAAGATCAGCGAGGGAAGGTAATGGGTGAAGGTCCATGCGGAAGGGAAGGGAGAGAGCCAGCCGCCGAAAAACATGATCGAGCACAGACTGGAAACGGTGATCATGCTGGTGTACTCGGCGATGAAAAACATCGCGAATTTGAAGCTGGAATATTCGGTGTGAAATCCGGCAACCAGTTCCGATTCTGCCTCAGGGAGATCGAAGGGCACGCGGTTGGTTTCTGCGACGGCTGCGGTAAAGAAGCACAGGAAGCCAAGAATCTGCGGGAATACGTTCCAGCCGACGATGCCGAGACGGCTGGCTTGGGCACCGATGATTTCTCTGAGACTGAAGCTGCCGGCGCCGATCAAAACGCCAACTACCGACATGGTCAGGGCGAGTTCGTAGCTGACCATTTGAGCGGAGCTGCGCAATCCCCCGAGCAGAGGATATTTGCTGTTAGAAGACCATCCCGCGAGAGCTACGCCGTAAACGCTGAGCGCGGTGATCGCGAAAAGCGCCAGCAGGCCGATGTTTAGGTCGACGATGCCCAGATAAATGTCCCGCCCGAACAAGTGAATGGGATTGGGTCCGAAGGGAAGAATGGCGATGGAGGTGAGCGCCAACGCCAAGGCCATCAGCGGGGCCAGATAATAGGTGAACTTGTCCACACCCGCCGGCGTGGGATCTTCCTTCAGCAAGAACTTAGCACCGTCCGCGAGCGGCTGCAGTAAGCCGTGCGGCCCGACGCGGTGCGGGCCCCATCGTGACTGCATGTGGGCGACGACCTTACGTTCGAACCAGGTTAGATAGGCGTTCACCGTCAATACGATGAACAGCAGCAACGCGATCTTGACGAGCGTAATGATGATTTCGGCGTGCAGCGAAAGAAAGGCGATCACGGCTTGGCGTCAGCCTCCGGCACGGATTCCATCATGGTACAGAAACGGCCTAAGCTACCGCTGGTAAACAGGTTGTCCTGCGCGGAGCGAATCAGGCCGGCCGGGAGATCGTACGGCGCATGCCCATTTCTAGTAACGTTCACGTGGGTGGGTTCGGCGCCGCCGGTCAACAAGCCGGAAGGTTCGACGTTATAGCCCGGGACGGCTTTGCGAATTTCTTCGAATATAGCGGCAGGCGATTTGTAATGAAAGGCTCTGCCCAGGCCGAGCTTCTCCAGTTGATGAGACAAAATTCGCAGAAGATCGAAGTCACTGCGAGTGCCCATGACTTCCGCCCCTTTGCGGAGCAGTTGAATTTCGCCAGCGGTGTTGGTGACGGTGCCATCTTTTTCATAGGCGGACGCGGCCGGAAAGACGATATCGGCTGGCCGGGAAGTGTCGGTCAGGAACATTTCCTGGACGAGCAACAATCCCAGGTTGCCGCGGCCGAAGCCCAGGGTTCCGAAGTGGGTTAGAGGATTTGCTCCCATCACGTAGAGGGCTTTGAGTTTTCCGGTTTGCGCGGCTTCGACCATCTGAGGGGCGGTCATGCCCGGCTTGGTGTTGAGCACGCTGCCCCACAACTGCTCAAAGGTTTCGCGGGCCTGGGCGTTGTCAGCATAGGCGTAGCCGGGCAAGCGGTCGGGCAGCACGCCCATGTCCGCGGCTCCGCGGGAGTTGGAATAGTCGCCCAACGCCATATAGCCGACTCGGCCCGGGAGCTTCGACCCGAAAGCGGTGAGTTGTGCGATGGTCGCGCCGCAGATCTCCGCGCCGAATACGATAGCCACTTCCGGTTGAGCTTCGAGCAAGGCCTTCATGGTGACGAGTTGCTGCACCAGGGCGGAGTCCAGTTCCCCCTGCTCGTGTGCCAAGTATTTCATCGCTGCGGCTTCCTGGCCCTCGCCAATTTTCACGAAGCAGGTAGCTTGACGATGCAGCTTGATTTCCCGGGAATTCAAGACGAACAGCTTCAATCCGAAATGGCGGATACCGGAACGAATTTGCCAGGCTACCAAAGGATTCTGGTTGGTGGGATCGTTGCCGACGAGCAGGACCGCCTTTGAGCGATACAGCTGGTCCATGGTCAGCGAATGATCGTTGGCCTGGCCGCCGAGAGCGGTAAATAAGCCGGTGTAGTCGGCGGTGCGATGATGATCAATGTTGTTGGTACCAAAGGTGGCGCGGGCCAGACGCTGGAAGAGGTAATTCTCTTCGTTGGAGGTGCGATTCGAGCCGATAAACCCGATGGAGTCCGGCCCGTGAGCATCGCGAATCTGTTTCAGCCTGGTGGCGGCGGTCTGCGCGGCCTCTTCCCAGGAGACCGGGTAGAGCTTGTCGCCCTTTCGAATTAAGGGCTGCTTGATGCGATCGGGATGCTTGGTGAAGTCAAAACCGAAGCGGCCTTTGACGCACAGGAAATCTTTGTTGATGCCGGAAAGATCGCGGTTGTTGGCCCGCATGATCTCGTGATTTCGAACGCTCAGGGTGGTTTTGCAGCCATTCGAACAGTGGGTGCAAATGGTGGAGACATATTGCATTTCCCACGGGCGGGTTTTATAGCGATACGTGCCGCTGGTCAACGCTCCCACCGGGCAGATATCGATGCACATGCCGCACTCTTCGCACTCCAGATGATCTTCCCGATTAGGAATGATGATGCTGTGGGCGCCGCGCATGCCGACGCCCAGCGCTTTGACATCCATGCCCTCGTCGCAAACGCGCACGCAGCGGAAGCAGAGAATGCACCGGGGCGCGTCATAGTAGACTAGCTCCGACCACTTTTCTTCCGGACGGTGGATTTTTTCCTCGACAAAGCGGCTGGTGTCCGCGCCGTAACGAAACACCATGTCCTGCAATTCGCACTCGCCGCCCTTGTCGCATACCGGGCAGTCCAGAGGATGGTTGCTGAGGAGAAACTCTAGCATGTACTTGCGGGCTTGCTTGACCTGTTCGGAGCTGGTGCGCACCACCATGCCTTCGGTGGCCACCACGGTACAGGCGGTTTGCAGCTTGGGCATCTTCTCAATTTCCACCAGGCACATGCGGCAAGCAGCCTGCAAGGAAAGCCCGGGGTAATAGCAGAAGGACGGAACTTCCGTGCCGATGCGGCGGGTGGCTTCAATCAGCAGCGTGCCCGGAGGAACCTGGACGTCACGATCGTTAATCTTCAGCGAAATTGATTTTTGTTCCGTGGTCTGTTCTGCCATGAAGTCCTACCGCGAACCAACAAGCTGTTCGGCGGATTTATACGCACAACGGCCGCTCAAATGATCTTCAAATTCATTGCGCCACTTCTGCACGATGCTGATGGTTGGTAGAGCAGCCGCATCGCCTAGAGGACAGAAGGTGCGGCCAAGCATATTTTGCGCCAAGTCACCGATGGTATCGATATCTTCGGGCCGGCCGAATCCGGCGTGAAAGCGCTCTAACATCTTGCGCAACCAGATGGTGCCTTCGCGGCAGGGTATGCACCAACCGCAGGATTCATGGGCGTAAAAATGCATGATCCGACGGGCCATATCGACCATGCAGGTGTCTTCGTCCATCACCACCATGCCGCCGGAACCCAGCATCGAGCCGGCTTTGGCGACCGAATCATAATCCATCGGCACATCAATTTCATCGGCGGTCATAAGCGGGCAGGAACTTCCGCCGGGGATGACCGCTTTTAGTTTCTTGTTTCCAGGGATGCCGCCGGCTACTTCATAAAGAAACTTCTTCATGTTCATACCCAGAGGCACTTCGTAAATTCCCGGTTTGTTGACATGTCCAGATATGCATAGCAAGCGGGTGCCGCCGTTTTTCGGGGTGCCGCGATTGGCGTAGGCCTCGCCGCCTTCCAGCAAGATGGAGGGCACAGTGCTGAGCGTTTCTACGTTGTTGATGATGGTCGGACAACCGTACAAGCCGACCACGGCGGGGAAGGGAGGCTTGATGCGCGGATAGCCGCGTTTGCCTTCGAGCGACTCCATAAGTGCGGATTCTTCGCCGCATTCATAAGCACCGGCGCCAGTGTGGACCGCCAGATCGAAATCGAATCCCGAGCCCAAAATATTTTTGCCCAGATATCCGTGAGAGTAGGCATCATCGAGGGCGGTTTGCATGATGTCCAGCACGTAGCGATATTCGCCGCGGATGTAGATGAAGCCCTGGTGGGAGCCAATGGCGCGTCCAGCGATGGTGGTGCCCTCGATCAGCTGGTGGGGATCGAGCTCCATCAGCGGACGGTCCTTGCAGGTTCCGGGTTCGGACTCGTCGGCGTTGCAAATAATATATTTTGGTTTTGGGGAATCCTTGGGCACGAAGGACCACTTCATTCCGGTGGGAAAGCCAGCGCCGCCGCGGCCGCGCAAATTGGACTTTTTGACTTCGTCGATGATGGTAGCCGGCGTCATTTCCTTCAAAGCCTTTTCCAGCGCCTTGTAGCCGTCGTGCTGCACATAGGTTTCGATTTTGTGGGAATCGGGGATCCCGAAGCGGCGACTGATCACCGGAGTTTCAGCTTTGTCGCGCGGATGCACCGCACCGGAGGTGACCGGTTCAGGTATCGGCCTGCGACCCGCGTCCAGCTCCTCGATCAGCCGGTCAAACTTGAGGGGAGTGAGATTTTCGTAGAAATCGTAATTGACCTGCAGCGCGGGAGCACCGGTGCAGGCTCCGATGCACTCGACTTCTTCGAGAGAAAAAATTCCGTCGCTGGTCACTTGCTTGTGGCCGACTTCCAGACGCTTCTTGGCCTGCTCTAATAACTCGTTTCCGCCACGCAACATGCACGACACGTTGGTACAAATCTGCACGTGGTGTTTGCCCATCGGTTTGCGATGAAGCATCGAGTAATAAGCGAGAGTCTCTTCCACCTGAACGGTATGCAACTCGAGACGCCGGGCGATTTCTGCGATCATTGCATCGCTTACAAAACCATATTCATCCTGCGCGTACATCATCATGGGAATGAGCGCGCTACGTTTTAGGGGGTAGCGAGTCTGCAGGGTTTCGAAACGGGTAGCGAGTTGTGGCGTAAGTTCCATGATCCTCGACCTTGTGGGGTCCCGTCGCCCGGCGCGGTACTGCTGGGGTGCGGATGCTCGCCGGGTGCGAATAACACTAAGAGTTGCGTTTCTGCCGAACTGGCGGCCAAATCGGCCGCGCCTGGTTACCAACTACTGGGCTTAACGGTCAACCTCACCCAGCACGATATCAATGGTGCCGATACATGCGATGACGTCGGAAATCAGCTGACCTTCTACAAGTTTTGGGAGCGCTTGCAGGTTGATGTACGACGGCGACCTGAAATGCACGCGCCACGGCTTGGGAGAGCCGTCGCTGACAACGAATGCCCCCAGTTCGCCACGCGGCGATTCAACGGTGACGAAAACCTCTCCGGGCGGTGGCGAAAAGCCCTCGGTGAAAATCTTGAAGTGGTAGATGAGCGCTTCCATCTCCGTCTTCATCTTTTCGCGTTCCGGCGGCACGATTCCCGGGGCATCGGTGCGTACTGGTCCTTCGGGAGGGATCTTACTGATCGCCTGGCGAATGATCTTCAGGCTTTCGCGCATCTCCGCAACCCGGATCATGTACCGGCCGAAGCAATCGGAATCGGTGCGGGTGGGCACATCGAAATCAAACTCCTCGTAGCTGGAATAAGGAAACATTTTGCGGTTGTCGTAGGCCAGACCCGAAGCGCGAAGCGTGGGGCCGGTCATGCTGAGGGCCACGGCGTCCTCCGGCGAAATTACACCGATACCTTTGAGGCGGCCCATCCAGATGCGATTTCCCGTCAAGAGGGACTCGTAGTCGTCAATGCGGTCAGGCATGATGTTCAGAAATTTTTCAACGCGTTGCAGGTATCCGGTGGGAGGTTCAAGCGCCAGTCCGCCGATGCGGATATAGCTGGTCATCATGCGCTGACCGGCGACGAACTCAAAAATTTTGAGAATTTCTTCCCGCTCACGGAAACAGTAAAGAAACACGGACATTGCGCCCATGTCGATGGCATGGGTGCCCAGCCAGACCAAGTGCGAGGAAATACGCTGCAACTCCACCAGCAACACGCGAATATATTGGGCCCGCTTGGGCACTTCGATTCCCAGAAGTTTCTCTACCGCGAGGCAGTACACCAGATTGTTGCCCAGCGGATTCAAGTAATCCATGCGATCGGTCAGGGTGATCGCTTGAGAATAGGTCTTGTCCTCGCAGGATTTTTCGATGCCGGTGTGAAGGTAGCCAAGATCGGGAATCGCCTTAACTACGGTTTCGCCGTCCAATTCGAGCAAAATGCGCAGGACTCCGTGGGTGGAAGGGTGCTGCGGCCCCATGTTGAGGACCATCGTTTTTGCTTGGCCGGTGGCGGTTTCGACCGTGGTGCTCACGGACTGTTCCTCGTGTACCGCGTAGCGATGGCCGGAATATCGCGGAAACCCTCGACTGGAAAGTCTTTTCGCAGCGGATGTCCTTCCCAATCATCAGGCAGCAAAATGCGGCGCAGGTCGGGATGGCCGGTAAAGCGGACCCCAAAGAGATCAAAGATTTCGCGCTCGAGCCAATTGGCGCCAGGCCACACGCTGACCAGTGAATCTACGACCGGATCCTTACCGGACAGCCGAACCCTCAGGCGCAGTTTGTCACGACGCGGGATGGACACCAGGTGGTAATTGAGTTCGAACCGAGGTTCCATCGGAAGACGGTCAACGCAGGTCGCGTCGGTCAGCAGATCGAATTGCAGGCCTTGGGCTTCGCGGCACCGGCTGGCCACCTCTCGCACAGCCTCACGAGCAATGACCAAGGTGGTTTCGCCGCGAAATTCCACGACTTCCTGGAGGATCTTGGAGTTCCAGGACTGCAAAGCGGTAACTACAGCATTAGCGTTCGGACTGGTCTTCTCTGCCACGATTTTCCGATATCCCGTCCGCTTCGACTAGGTCTTCCAGTCGAATGCGCCTTTTTTCCAGAGATAGATGTATCCGACCAGGAGAATGGCGATATAGATCAGCATCTCCCCGAAGCCGAACCTTCCAAAACTGAGCGAGTGCTTGAACATATCCCTGTAGATGTAAGCCCACGGGTACAGGAAGATTGCTTCGACATCAAACAAGATGAAGACCATTGCGACCAGATAGAACTTTACGGAGAAGGGCTGACGGGCGTCGCCGGTGGGGGTCATGCCGCATTCGTAAGCTTGTTGCTTGGCGCGGTTGGGTCTTCGCCAGCCAACCGCGATTGAAAGGGTGGTAAGAATGCCTGCCAGGGCTGATGCAATCAGCAGGTATAGGAGAAGCGGAGCGTACGCATGTAAGCCGGACTCACTCATAGCGAAGGGTTATAATAACGATTCGACCGCCGCCCGGTCAAATGGGGACTCAAAAACTGTAGGGCCGGCGGATCGGATTGGCTCCGGGCGAAACGGATGAAACCATGCTATTCGGCCACAATACCAACATAACCATCACCGGCGCGGTGTTCCACGTGCAAACTGAGGATCGTGGACCGAGCCACGCACAGCTTGAAACCACGGTGCACTGCCGAGGCCGAGTGCTGCATCGAAGGACCAACAGTTACTTCGATCTGCTGCCCCTGGATGATGACAAGCGGCAAGCGCTCAAGCTGCGGTTGGATGATCAACACGGAACCGTGTGCAGCGAACTTCGTGCCGGTGTTCTCCAATTGGCGCCGCCGGTACCGGCGGCGGTCGCGCAGATGCCAAACCCCGACTCCCAGCCCAAAGGAATTACCTTCGAAATAACCAACTCGCAGAATTGGCTTTCCGGTAAGCAGGCCACGCTGGACATAGTGGTGCGTCAGAAGGGGTCCGGTGATCCGGTTAGCGGGGCGCAAGTCACCGCGCGCATCGACGGAGCCGTGGAAGCAATGGAATTTGGTGGCGAGACCAGCTACCAAGGGCATGTGCGGATCCAATTCACGATGCCGCGGCTCAAGAGCGAACATGCGGCACTGGTGATCGAGGCTGCTTCCGGTGATGCGCGGAGCCACTCGAGATTCCAGCTTTGCTCCAAATCAAGAGTGCCGGTGACCAGATGAAGGTGCCTAATGCAATCAGCGTATCCGTTAACGGCCAGCAGCGCTCCACGCAATCCGGGGCTACGGTAGGAGATTTGCTGCGAGAATTGGGGCTGGATTCAGGACGCGTGGCGATCGAGCGAAATCTGGAAATTTTGCCGAGGTCGCTATGGACGGCAACACAGGTCGCTGATGGCGACCGCTACGAAATCGTGCAGTTTGTGGGCGGAGGGTAGCGGGTTAAGTTCGCCAGGGTGGCCGGGAGAGTTTTGGTCGGTCAGACGCCGTCGAGTAAATGCCCCATCTTGCTTTTCTTGGTACGCAAGTAGGCTCGCGAGGTCTTGGCGATGCGCGGCTGGCAGGGAACTCGTTCCACGACTTTGACTCCGGCGCTTTCCAACTGACGCACCTTTTCCGGATTGTTCGAAAGCAAACGAATCTTGGTGGCGCCCAGTTGTTTCAGGACCTGAGCGGAAAAATCGTAGTCCCGAGCGTCGGCTGCAAATCCCAGCGTTTGGTTCGCTTCCACGGTGTCCATGCCTTCGTCTTGCAGTTCATAGGCTCGCAACTTGTTCATCAGACCAATCCCACGCCCTTCCTGTGGTAAATACAGAAGAATTCCTGCAGGTGCTTTACCGATCTTTTTTAGCGACAACTCGAGTTGCGCACGGCAGTCACATCGCAAAGAGGAAAGCACGTCTCCGGTAAGGCATTGGGAGTGAACCCGAACCAGCGGCGGCGTTTTTCCGTTGACCTTACCACGCACGAGCGCGATGGCTTCTTCCTGCGGACCGCGACCCCGGAAGCCGTAGATCGTAAACCGGCCATGGCGTGTCGGCAAAGCTGCGTGCGCCACTTGTTCCAACGGTTCCAGGGTGTTGCCGGGCTTGCCTGCCACCATCTTGGGCTGTGCCATTGGGCTCTTGAAGGAAGTCGCCATGTGACGGTTCGAACTGCTCGGACCGTGGATGGACAGAATAATACAGTTCCAGTCGTACATGTTGGATGCGCGAGCCGAGCCTCGCAGTACATGGCTGCCCGGCGGCTTTACATCCGTGGTTCGATTGGCTAGCGTTAGCCATTGTGACCAAGACGCAGCAGGCGCCAATCATCACCACGAACACGTGATCGACACTTCTATTTCTACCAAGGACCTGCTGTTTACCTTGCTTCTTAAAGTCGGGGTGGCGGCGTCCTTTGCGGCTCTGCTGGCTCGCTGGACCACGTTCCGGCGGGTGTTGTTCACCGAAGAACGCGACCCCGACCAAAAGCTCAAGCTCATGATCTTCATGACCCCGCCGCTCATATTGGGTGTACTCCTGCGCCTGGTCGGGCTGCCGTACCGGTTCGCCGATCTTTCTCTGGAGGGCGCGTTCCTGATGGGGCTGCTGGGTGGGCGCGTGGTAGGCCCCATCGGAGGCGCGATTATCACTGTTCCCGCGTTGATGGCCCATGAGTGGTTAGGCATGCCAGCGGCGGCAACGGCGGGATTGCTCGGCGGTTTGATCCGCCAAGCCATTCCTAATAAGGAAGACTTATGGAACTTCGGCCCGTTCACCTTTCTTAATATTCCTCGCGACTTCCTGCGGCTGGTGCGTCACTCGGCGCGTTCCTGGGAGCTTTTTCCGCTGTTTGCGTGCATCGGTCTGGAACTGGGCCGAGTCGCCCTGGTGTTGGCCACCAAGCCGAAATGGCTTTTTGCGATCGATCCACACTGGAATGGCTGGCTAACACTTTCGGTCCTGGCTACGGTGATGGCGGTGGCGGCACCGCTAAAGATTTGGAATAACACCCGAATCGAGATGAATTTGGAGCGCCACCAGCAACTGCTGCTGAAGGCCCGGATGGATGCGTTGGCCAGCCAGATCAATCCGCATTTTCTTTTCAACACGCTGAACACAGTTTCCGCGCTGATTCGGTTCGATCCCGACACCGCGCGGGGGGTAGTACTCAAGCTCAGCAACATCCTGCGTCGACTACTGCGCAAGCACGAAACGTTTGTGCCCCTTCGTGAGGAGCTGGAATTTATCGACAACTATCTGGACATTGAGGTAGCGCGATTCGGCCGCGACAACTTGGAAATTATCAAGGATGTAGACGACGAAGCTTTGGAATCCTTTGTACCTAGCATGCTGCTGCAACCCATCGTCGAAAATTGCCTCAAGCATGGTTTGGCGCCGAAGATCGACGGCGGCAAGATTCAACTTCGAACTTCCAATCGAGACGGACGATTGCACATCGAGATTGAAGACAATGGCATTGGAATCTCAGAAGAGAAAATGCCTCATGTATACGTAGAAGGCATCGGCTTGAGCAACGTGCGCGAACGGCTGCGGGTGCTGTACGGGACGGAATTTCGCCTCTCGATCGAGAGCCGGCCCGGCGAAGGCACGGTGATTCGCATCGACATTCCTGAGTTAGTGCATTCTGTCCCCGTGTAACAGGTAATCGCAAGTTCTAAACGGGGGCTCCCCTTGACAAGGCAACGCGAGCCTCTGTATATTCTGTATTAACAGAAATGAGCGAAACTACTAAATCGACACTCACGCCTGTAGCGCAGAAATTCATTCTCCATTGGGGTGAAATGGGCACTCGCTGGGGCATCAATCGCACCGTCGCCCAGGTTCACGCCCTGCTGTTTCTTTCGCCGGTTCCGGTTCCCGCGGATGAAATCGCCACCACCTTGGCGGTGGCGCGTTCGAACGTCAGTACCAGCCTTCGCGAACTGCAGGGCTGGGGAATCGTGCGGGTGGTGCATATCCTGGGAGACCGGCGCGATCATTTTGAATCGATCAAGGACGTACTGGAAATTTTTCGCATCGTCTCGGAGGAACGCAAGCGCCGGGAAATCGATCCCACGCTGCGAGTGATTAGCGAGTGCGTGCAAGAGTTGAAGTCGAATCCTCAAGGCAACCCCTATACCCGGGAGCGCCTGGAGACCATGCTGGAATTTCTGACCTCGATGACCAGCCTGTTCGAAGAGATTCTGCGGATGCCCGCCGGCGCGCTGAAGAGCGTTGTGAAGCTGCGCGGCAAGCTGTTCACCTTACTTGGTAATGGGAAGACGAGGGCTGGGTAAGGCAGGGTGGGGAATTGCGAGCGGTTCAAACGGCGGTGCCCTGATCGAGGTGGAGCATGATTTCGCTGGCGTCCGAATTTACCGACGCGAAAGGGCGACACGCCAAAGGCTGGCTTTTCTTCGACGCCGACTGCCATTTTTGCACTCGGGTCGCCCGCTGCCTCGCTGCCGTCCTTGCCAAACGTCAATTTGGCGTCGCGCCATTGCAGGACCCGCGGGTCTCCACAATGCTTAACTTGTCTCAGCCAGAACGCATGCGCGAAATGAGGGTTCTGCTCGCTGACGGGCGCCACTTCGGCGGCGCGGATGCCGTGGTTGCGCTGGCGGGCGAAATCTGGTGGGCTCGGCCGGTGCTGTGGCTAGCAAAAATTCCCGGGTTCATGAAATTGCTGCGTGTGGGATATCGCTGGGTTGCTGCCCGCCGCCATTGCGCTTCTGCCCCCTGCGAAATCTCCCAACACCGCGGCTGCTGACCTGCCTCGCTCCAAACAACCTGGCGATTGATCCCGACGTCCCGGTAGCGACCGACACCGGTGGATTCTCAAACTCGCGCGACTGACGCTGACTCCAGGACCTGCTGGTAATAGCTCTCGTACTGGGGAATTACGTCGTTGGCGCAAAACTTCGCTTTGGCGTTGAGGCGGGCGCGCTGGCCCATTTCGCGGCCGCGGTCGGAACGTGACAGGATATCGATGGCGCGGTGGGCTGCTGTCTTGACGTCACCGGGCTCGACCAGGAAGCCGTCGAGGCCATCTTCGATCACCTCCGGCAGTCCTCCTACGTTGCTGGCGATCACCGGCACTTCGCAGGCCATGGCTTCCAGTGCGGCGAGTCCGAAGGACTCGAGCTGCGATGGGAGCAGGAACAGGTCGGCGCTGGACAGTTTTTCATACACGTTGTTCTGTTTGCCGAGGAAAAAGACGTCCTTCTGCAGGCGCTTTTTGCGCACCAAATATTCCGCCGCACCGCGTTCCGGACCATCGCCAATCAGCACCAGCTTCGTGGGTAGCTTGGCGCGCACTTGCGCAAAGATCTCGATCACATCGGTGACCCGCTTGACCGGGCGGAAATTCGAAAGATGCATCAGGATGGGTTCGCCACCCGGCGCCCAGTGCGCGCGCTGTGGTTCATTAGGGACACGAGTATACAAATCGCAATTGACGAAATTGGGAATCACTTCGATAGGACGCTTGATGTCGAATTCTTTGAGGGTCTGGTGCAGGAGATACTTGGAAATGGCGGTCACGCCATCGCTCTGCTCAATGGAAAACCGGGTGATCGGAAGATAGCTCAAGTTGCTTCCGACCAAAGTGATGTCGGTGCCGTGCAGGGTAGTGACGAACGGCAAGCGCCGCGGCACTGCCATGGAGCGCGCCAGCAGCGCGCTGACGGAGTGCGGAATGGCGTAGTGGACATGCAGCAGATCGAGCGCTTCGGACTCGAAGACTTCCAGCATTTTGGTGGCGAGCGCCAGGGTGTACGGGGGATGATCGAACAGGGGATACGACGCTACCTCCACCTCGTGGAAGTGAATGCGCGGATCCTGCAGGTTCATTCGAATCGGTGGGGCGTAACTGATGAAGTGAATGTCGTGTCCCCGCGCGGCGAGCTCTTGGCCAAGCTCGGTGGCTACGACGCCGGAGCCGCCGTAGGTCGGGTAGCAGGTGATGCCGATTCTCATCGAGGCTTCGAAATCTCCCTAGGGGTCGACGCTCGTTCTATCGGCAAATCGCCGAGCCCAGAGTCGGCTGTTAGACGCGTCCCGGTAGCAAAACGTGACATTTGGTCGGAAAAATGCGACGGGCAGCAATGGAGGAGGGGCGCATCGAAGCAGGTCGAATCGAAATCATACGGCCGCCGACCGAATCGCCGCAATCGGGAACCAGGGGGTGAAGGGCTGCCGCTATTCCTCGCCGCCTTCGTCGCCTTCTTTGTGGACGTACTTAATCACTCTCTTGAAGATCAAGAGATTGGGGCTGCCCTGGCGGGTCAGTTTGATGCAGTCACGGTCATACCACTCGACGGTGCCATGAAGCACCTCGCCGCTGTCCAAGACGACCGCCATCGGCGTGCGTGCTTGCATTTGCTTCACCCAATAAAAATTCTCGGCGTGGGTACTTTCCGGAGGGGCTGGCTTCTTACTGGGGGCGACGCCGGTGCTGTTACCGTTGCCGTGCTGAGGCCGCGACGGTGGCTGTTCCTTGGCATCCGCGAAACCTGGACGAAAAACTCTGCGGTTTACCATCATGACTCCTTGTGGCCAGGGGGTGTGTGGCTCAAGACTCTGAGCCTATGATGCGCCCGCACTCCGCTGGGTTACAGTTGCTCAAAGATTCCCGTCACAAATCTAAGATGTTATCGCGGGTCTGGTCTGAACGAACTCACTGGTCCGGCCAGTGACACCACCAATGCATCTAATCCCAGTTGGCGGTTCAGGTTGCGTCTCGTGCCAGCATGCAATTCGTCGAATCCTGCGACGGCTCTTAGCACCCATTCGGTATCGATGGTCTTGCCGAGCTCGATCAGCTCTTTGCTCAACGCAATATTGCGCAATGCTGGTTGCTTCACACCGGAAGTGGCCTGAAGCAAATCTCCCAGCAAGCCGTAGAACACTTGCAACTGACCCTCGAAGGAAGTTTTTTTGTCTTTTGCCAAGGCGGCGGTATCCGCAAAGAGCTGGGAAAATCCTTGCCCGCGAGCTGCGCGTTCCAGGATGCCAAGGGCGTTCCGCCGTTGTTGCGCTGCGTGTTCCACATCCATCTCCAAGGCCAAGCCGGGACTACCCTCAGCGAGTTCCGCGGCGGCCCGGCACTGGGCCGGCTTGCAGTCGCTTTGCTCCTTCAGAATTCTCTCTACGTCACTTTGCGGGACTGGCGCAAACTGGTATTGCATGCAGCGGGAGACAATGGTCGGCAACAACATGTAGGGCGATGGCGCGATGAGGATCAGTGTCGACGATTCGGGAGGCTCCTCCAAAATTTTCAGAAAGACGTTGGAGACATTGCTCTGCATGGTTTCCGTGCCGTCCAGAATGAATACCCGGCGTCTTCCCATGGGAAGGAAGAAAGCGGCACGTTGCACCGCGCGCAGCTGGCCAATTCGCAACATCGGCCGGGCTACCGGGGTGAGGCGTCGTACCGGGTCGGGGACCAGCGCCCAAATGTCCGGGTGAGACTGCAGGATCAAAGGCATACGTTCCACGGTGGCGGCGTCGGCGCTCTCGCCGCGGGCAGCCAGGCCATCCTCGATCAGTTTCTCGGGATGCCCCAGGGGCGCGATCAGTTGGCAACTGGCACACTCACCGCAGAAATCGTCTTCCAAGCGCTCGCAATTGGCGGCCTTCGCAAACATCAGCGCCAGAGTGTACTTTCCCACGCCGCGCGGCCCGGTGAACAACAGCGCGTGTGGTATGCGGTTGCCGGCGAGCGCTCCCCGAAGGGCGCGCACGATTCTTTCGTTTCCGAGAAATTCGGAAAATCCCATGATTATTTGCGATCCTTACTCGCGGGGCTCGAGTGGCCGCGCGAAACTTCAGTTTGCACCGCGGCCAGAACATCGGCCGCGATTTCCTGGCGTTCGCGCATCCTACCGACCATGGAGTCAAAACAGTCGACGGTCATCCAGCCATCGCCTTGCGACAATAAGTCATACATTAGCGCCGCTTGCTCCAAGTGACGCAAGCTGGACTCCTGCAGATCCCGCTTGGCGTTGGTATAGCTACGAGACGATTTCTGTGCCACCAATTTCTGCGCTTCCGATGCCGGCACTCTCAGGTATATGGTCAAGTTTGCGCGCGGCAGGCCGTAAATCTCATATTCCAAGTGCTCGATCCAGGCGCGAAATTCCGCTCGTTTTTCCGCTGCTACCCGCGCCGTCTGATGCGCCAGATTCGAGGCGATGTATCGGTCGGCCACTACCAGTCGGCCCTCTTCAAGCGCCTGGATCAACCGTTCCTTGGCTTCAAACCGATCGCCGGCATACAGCATCGCCGTAAAATGCGGGTCGACAGCTTCCAGCGTCCCCAGTTCGCCATTTAAATATTGCCCAATCATTTTTCCGAACCAGGAGTCGTACACGGGGAAGCCGGTTACAAAAGGCCGGAATCTCTGGGCAGTAAGAGCGACCCCCAACATTTCGACTTGGGTGCGCTTCCCACTTCCGTCAATACCTTCGATAGCAATGAATTTTCCGGACGGCGTCCTCACGTTGAAACTGAGTTTACCCGTAGACGTTCGGTGCCGCAACGCCGCACATGCTACGATTTGCTTTGGCCATGGAGCAAAATCTCATCAAGGAAAATATTCTTGGCGTCCAAGAGCGGGTCGCTGCCGCAGCCCGGAGAGCTGGACGCGATCCATCTGAAATCACTCTTATAGCCATTTCCAAAACGCAGCCCGCTGAGGCAATTCGCGCCGCTTATGATGTCGGTTTGCGGCACTTCGGTGAAAATCGCGTCCAGGAATGGGAAGGGAAGCGGGCACCCATTGCCCGATTGCCTGGAGCGACTTGGCATCTGGTCGGCCATCTGCAGGCCAACAAAGCTGTGCGCGCTTCGCGTCTGTTCCACTCGGTGGACTCAGTTGACAATTATTCGCTGGTGCAGCGATTGGATCGCGCCCGCGCCGAAGAAGCGACGGTGTCCCCGGCAGGCGGCACGACCAGCGGCAAGCTTCGCGTGCTGCTGGAAGTCCATATCGCGGGCGAAGAAGCAAAATCCGGCGCCTCTATCGAAGACTTGCCCGGTCTTGCGGAAAAAGTTCCCGCTTTTGGCAATCTCGACTTTGCCGGGCTGATGTGCGTTCCCCCGTTATCAGAGGAACTGGAATTGGTGCGACCATATTTTCAGCGACTGCGGCAGTTACGCGATGATCTTCGCAGCCGTCTGGGGTTGGCGCTGCCGGTCTTGTCGATGGGGATGTCCCATGATTTCGAAGTGGCCATTGAAGAAGGCGCTACAGAAATTCGAGTCGGCACGGCGCTGTTCGGTAAACGGCCGGCACCGACGCAACGGTAAAGTGAAGTAACCCGGAGACTTCGCACCGATGAAACTCTTCACGCCGCTACGTATTCGCGATATTGAGCTTAAGAATCGCATCGTGGTTTCGCCGATGTGCGAATACTCCGCGAAAGACGGGCATCCGCAACCGTGGCATCTGGTGCATCTGGGCAGCCGTGCGGTGGGCGGCGCGGGCCTGGTGATGACAGAAGCCAGCGCGGTCGAATCCGTCGGCCGCATTTCCGCGGCGGACGCCGGGATTTACGATGACGCTCATGTTGACTCCTGGCGTCCGATTGCGAATTTCATTCGCGGGCAGGACGCGGTGCCCGGTATGCAGCTGGCTCACGCCGGAAGAAAGGCCAGCACCGCGGCCCCATGGACTGGGGGCAAACCCGTGGCTATTGCCGATGGCGGCTGGGAGCCGGTCGGCCCCAGCGCAATTCCGTTCGACAGCGGATACAACATGCCCCGCGCGGTACCGGTCCCCGAAATCGCGAACATCGTGGCGGCGTTCCAAAGATCCGCTGAGCGCGCGCTCGCTGCCGGGTTCGAGGTCATCGAAATCCATGCGGCGCACGGGTATTTGATCCATGAGTTTCTATCGCCGCTCAGCAACACGCGGCAGGATCAATACGGAGGAAGCTTCGACAATCGTGTTCGCCTGCCGCTCGAAGTGGCACAAGCAATCCGCCAAGTTTGGCCGACGAAGCTTCCGCTGTTTTGCCGCGTCTCGGCGACGGATTGGGTGGAAGGCGGGTGGGATCTGGCGCAGACGATCGAGCTGAGCCGCCGCTTGGGGCCGTTGGGAGTCGATCTGATCGATGCTTCGAGCGGCGGCACTGTTTCCTATGCGAAAATCCCAGCTGGTCCGGGCTATCAAGTGGGTTTCGCCGCTGCCATTCGCGCGCAAGCTGAAGTTCTTACCGGCGCCGTCGGAATGATCACCGATCCTGCCCAGGCCGACACCATTATCACTACCGACCAAGCCGATCTGGTCTTTCTGGCCCGCGAGATGCTACGGGACCCTTACTGGCCGCGTCGCGCCGCCAAAGCACTACACGCTGAAATCACGCCGCCGAATCAGTACCAACGGGCATGGTAGATCAGCTCCTGAAGATCACGACGATTCCCGATGGAGTCATCGTTTTTATCCGCGTGCAGTCACGAGCCAGTAGCAGTGCGGTGACTGGCGTGATGGGCGGCGCGCTGAAAATTCGATTGCAGGCGCCTCCGGTGGATGACCGCGCGAACGTTGCACTCTGCGAATACCTGGCACATCTTTTGAAAACACCGAAGTCGGCTGTTAGAATTCTCGCCGGTGATCGCAACGGCCTCAAACGCGTTGAGGTCCGCGGCGTAACCGAAGGGCAAGTGCGCGACCTGCTGCTGCACGAAGCGTAAGCGTCTGCAGCGCGTTCAGGTACCCAGTGCCAGTATTCATCGTGGGCTATCGAGAAAGGTCCGATTCCGATGACATTCGACCTCCATGCCATGCAGTCGGACCTGCGCGCCGCCAAGCTGGATGGCTGGTTGTTCTACGATTTTCGCGGGCGGGATCCTATCGCCCATCGCATTTTGCAGCTTCCTGCTTCCATGCGCACGCGCCGGTGGTTCTATTTCGTTCCGGCCAAAGGAGCGCCCCGCAAACTGGTCCATAAAATCGAGTCGCAATCACTGACTGCGCTTCCGGGCTCAACCCTGCAATACGCTGGGCAAGCGGAATTGCAGGAGCAACTCAGCAAGACTCTGGGAAGCGCGAGAACCATCGCGATGCAGTACTCGCCCAAGAACGCCATTCCTTACGTTTCTATGGTGGATGCGGGCACCATCGAAACCGTTCGCGCGGCAGGGGCGAAAATTGTCAGCTCCGCCGACCTGGTCCAAAAATACGAAGCGTGTTGGACTTCCACGCAGCTGGAGTCGCATCTGGCTGCCGGAAAATCCATTGACCGCATCGTGCAAAGTGCGTTCCGGCGCGCCGCGCAGAGCGTACGCGACCAGGCCGCACTCACCGAATACGACTTGCAGCAATGGATTCGCGGCGAGTTTGCGGCTGCCGATCTGATCACCGAGGAGGGGCCGGATGTGGCGGTCGGCGGGCATAGCGGCGATCCCCACTATGGGCCCAGCCGCGAGGGCTCGTCGGCCATCCGCGAGGGCGATCTGCTGTTGCTCGATGTGTGGGGCAAGCTCAAGACCCCGGGCGGCGTCTATTACGACGTGACCTGGATCGGCTATCTAGGCACGACAGTGCCGGCCAAGTACGCAAAAATTTTTGCAATCGTTCGCGAGGCGCGCGATCGGGCCGTGGACCTAATTCAATCCAGCATTGCCGCCGGAAACCCGCTGCAGGGCTGGCGCGTGGACAAGGCGGCGCGGGATGTGATCAACAAAGCCGGTTACGGCAAATACTTTTTTCATCGCACCGGGCACAACATCGGTGAAACCATCCACGGCAACGGCGTAAACATGGATGGCTTGGAGACCCGCGACGTTCGCCATCTGATTCCGGGCACCTGCAACTCTATCGAGCCGGGAATTTACCTGAAGGACTTCGGCATTCGCAGCGAAGTGGATGTGTACATCGATGAGCACGAGGCCCGCGTCACCGGTGCGGTCCAGGCGGAAATTCTGGCGCTGCTGGCGTGATTCTGCGCAGACCAGCACCGAATCATCGCGCAGGCCCGGTACCATCGTTGATCCGACTATGAGCCAAGAAATCTCCGAATTCTCAGAGGGCAGGACGTCAAGCGGCGGTGCCTCCCACCGCCCTGCTTTTAACGCCACCAATCGCGCTATTGCCTTCGGCATCGCCGGGTGGTTGGTGCCCGGATTGGGCCATGCCTTCCAAAAAATGTGGGGCCGAGCGATCGCCTGCTTCCTCTCCGTTGCTGCGCTGGTGTGGATCGGCGCGGGACTACGCGGCAACCTGTTTACCTCCGGGGGCGGTGATGCATTTGCCTCCCTCGGTTACGTGGCCGACCTTGGCGCTGGCAGCTTCTACGTTATTGCCCGAGCCCTGGAGACGCAGGGCCCGGACGTCTCTCACGCCGACGGCGATTACGGGACGCGCTTCCTGGCAGCCGCTGGCGTCCTGAATGTGCTGGCCGCCCTGCACGCATACGAAGCGTCCCGTGGTCGCAAGGCATGATTTGCGTCGCTGCCACACCGGCGGTGTTTCTTCAGTTAAGCCATTTCGCAGCGATGACTCTATTCGCCGCTGCGATTTCGGTCGCCTTCGGTTTCCTTAGCCGGCGTCCCACCCTCGACCGCCTCAAATATATTGCCTGGTCTTTCCTGCTATTTCTGGTTATCGCCGTCGTCCTGGGTTGGGCCATGTATCCGCTGTCACGCTAGTTCACGAACGACGTTGTGGCTCACCTCGGGTGTTTACCGGCCGTGATTTACGGGATCAAAATGCTGGCCGCTGCGATTCTGGACTGATCCCTGGTGGGCGATTCCAGACGCGCTTAAACCGTCAGATTGGCATTCCCGGACGGGGTTCATGGCGGATTGGGTCGTAAACGGTCAGAAAGAAGAGCGGGGGCTCGCTGTGGTAGGCCCGGCCCCCACGCCGGCAGCATAGGGCAATGCATCGATAGTAAGGTCTTTTTTCCGCGGCCAACGCTGCAAACGCATTTGCAATTTGGGCGCGGATGATTTAAACGCAGGACTGTCGCAGGGCAGGCTGGCCAACGCGCTCCGGATCAAGTCGATACAGGCGTGGGCCCGATTGCGGACCGAAATGGTACGGCGTCCTTCGCATGACGCGGGAGGGTCGGCGACATGAATGTGGCCTCGGACTGGAGCAACTTTCTGGTCGCGGAGACCGGTGCGGCGGCGGCGCTTGCCGGCCTGATTTTTGTGGCCGTGTCCATCAATCTGAGCAAAATCCTCGAGTATCCGGGAGTCGCTGGGCGTGCCGCGGAAGCACTGGCGCTGTTGATAGGTGTCCTTTTCGTCGGCACGTTCGGTTTGGTGCCAAATCAATCCGGAAAAATTCTGGGACGCGAATTCCTGGCGGTTGGCGGTTTGCTGTGGCTGATGACGGTGATTTTTCACGGCCGTGAATTCTTTCGCAAGAAACCATGGTGGTGGCTGGCCTTGCGAGTTCTGCTGTGCCAGTGCGCCACGCTTTCCTTTTGCGTGGCCGGAATTTCGTTAATCCTCGGGGGGCCCACCGCGATGTATTGGCTGATCCCTGGTTGCGTGTTCTGCTTTTTGGCTTCCACGACCAGCGCGTGGGTGCTGCTGATCGAAATTGTGCGCTAGCACGGGAGGATGGGCGAAAACGCAAAGGTTTCAGGTCCCGTGGGCTGGGTGCGGCCCATCGCGTTTCGACAAACGACACACTTGGATTTAGATCGGGCCCTTTAGCTCATGCTAGAATTGCGATAATGCATGAACTCGAACGGTCAAGGCCGAGGTAGCTCAGTGGTAGAGCAGCCGATTCGTAATCGGCAGGTCGTGGGTTCAACTCCCACTCTCGGCTCCATCAACAAGCGTGTACGGTCCGAAGAGATCCTTTACAGAACGTTCCGGAGACATAGTTTTACGCGGCCTCAATGGGTCAGCGAAACACTCGTTTCGAGAATATACGCTGGAGTCTTCCAGTTTAGAGTCTCCCGCGGTCGGGTATTCAATTTCCTAGCCACGGTATCCAGTTGGGTTTGGCTAACAGCCGAAAGATCCATTCCTTTTGGGTAGTACTGCCGTAGCAGCCCGTTCGTGTTCTCGTTGCTGCCGCGTTGCCACGGGCTCGAGGGATCGCAGAAGTAGACTTGTACGTCGGTGGCTACTGTGAAGCTGGCATGATTGGCAAGCTCCATCCCTCTGTCCCAGGTCAGCGAACGACGCAAATCTGTAGGAAGCTTGCGGACTGCCTTGATGAGAGCGTCGACAACGGCCTCGGTTCGTTTCTCGGGAAGTTTGACGAGGACGACGAACCGCGATCGACGTTCGACCAATGTTGCGATGTAAGTCCCGCGGGAGCCTTCCACCAAATCGCCTTCCCAGTGTCCGGGGACCGCTCGATCTCTTGCTTCCGCCGGCCTCTCTCGTATGGAGACTGCACCGACGATCTCACCGCGGAGGTGACCGCGATCCGTGGCATGCCGCGATCGTCGGATGCGCCTCTTCGAGCGGAGGTGGCCGGTCAGCTCCTTCTTCAGGGCGCCGCGTGCCTGGACGAAAATACTCCGGTAAATCGTCTGGTGTGACACCCCCATCTCCGGGTTCCCTGGATACTGGTCTCTGAGCCAACCTGCCATCTGCTGTGGCGACCAGTCTTGCTTCAGTTTACCCGTGACGATCCGTTGCAACTCCAAGTTCTTGGCGAGCACACAGAGCTTTGGCCGACGCGCCGACTCCCAAGCTGCCCAGTCCGCTGGAGCGGCCCGATAAAGCGGCCGTCCCCCATGCCGGCCCACTTCCTGGCTAACCGTGGAAACGGCTCGGTGCAAGCTTCTGGCGATGGCGCGAAATGTATAACCCGCAGCGAC
>Ga0302324_100000391_pt1 | contig 118499 bp, 109 predicted proteins | sample Palsa_T0_1_FD_201949 | JGI IMG/M metagenome (GOLD analysis project Ga0302324, IMG submission 201949) | Peat permafrost microbial communities from Stordalen Mire near Abisko, Sweden - Palsa_T0_1 | ecosystem: Environmental > Terrestrial > Soil > Palsa > Peat permafrost | place: Sweden: Abisko... | reverse complement strand
GCCACTGGAGTTGTCACAGAGTTTCGTCCTCCATATCGTTTCTGATTGCGCTGCTGTGCGCTTCGGCCGTTGCGTTTCCGCCTGGCGCATTAGCGCAGCAAGGCACGTTTGTTTCCACCGGCAGCATGAACGTCAGCCGCGGTTATCAAACCGCGACATTGTTGAACAACGGAAAAGTTCTGATTGCCGGGGGATATAGTGGCGCTGGCGGCCCGATGGTCAGTTCGGCAGAACTTTACGACCCCGCCACGGGTCAATTCTCGTTGACCGGAAATATGACCACCCGTCGATCCGCCCACAGTGCGACGTTGCTAACTAATGGGAAGGTGTTGATTGCGGGAGGAAATGGGGATTCGGACGCGTATAGCCCTCCGGGTTCGATGCAGCGCCTATGGCCCGCAGGGACGGCCGCTGAGCTGTACGACCCCACCACGGGTGCGTTCACCGCGACGGGAGTCATGGTCTATTCCCGTGATTTTCACACTGCCACATTATTAAATGACGGGAAGGTCCTCCTGGCTGGCGGCCAGGAATGCTCTGGTTCTGCTTGTCCGACTCCCACCGCCGAATTATACGATCCAACCACTGGAACATTCACTGCGACCGGTAATATGTCCGGTTACACTTCGCCCCCCGGGTTAAGGGCCGCGCTGCTCAACAATGGAACGGTCCTTTTTGTGGGAGGTTATTACGGCCTCGGGCCAACTGCTGCTCAGCTATATGACCCTACCACCGGCACGTTCACGACGCTGCTCGCCGGCTCTTTTCGCACCGACCCTACAGCGACGAAGCTGAACAATGGAGTGGTTCTGATTGCCGGCGCTGACGTCAATGGTCTGGACTCGGCGGAGTTATACGACCCGGTGGCGAATACATTCACTCCAACGGGGAACTTGATCACCGACCGAGCGGATCACACCGGGACGCTGCTCGACAACGGGATGGTTCTAATTGCCGGTGGCTCAGCAGCACTCAACCAAGCATCGAGCATCCCGGCCGCCTTTAATTCGGCCGAACTTTACGATCCGACAACCGGCACCTTTTCAGCGACGGGAAGTTTGATCACAGGTCGCATGAACGCGACGGCAACCTTGCTGACGAATGGGACGGTACTCATTGCTGGCGGCTTGACCACCCCAGGGGAGAGCCAAAACTCTCCAACTCTAAGCAGTGCCGAACTGTACGAGCAGGTGGGTACCGCGCCGGGAAGCCTGTCGTTTTCCAACCAAACCATTCATACCGCAAGCGCGTCCCAGAGCGTCACGCTCACCAACAATCTATCGTCGGCGTTGACTATCTCGAGCATTACCACGAGCGGCACAGACGCTTCCGACTTTGCGGAAACGAGCAACTGCGTTGGAAGCTTGCCGGCCGGGACAAGTTGCGCAATCGGGGTTATCTTTACGCCGGCGGCGCTCGGGGCGAGAACCGCAAGTCTGACGATCGCGAATGGTATTTCTGTCAGCCCGATGCAGGTTCCGCTCAGCGGCACTGGAGTCGCGCCGGCACCGGTGGTGACCCTATCGTCAACCAACGTCAGTTTTGGAACGCAGACCTTGGGTGTTTCAAGCGCGCCGCAAACTGTAACGTTAAGGAACACGGGAAACGCGAACTTGAGCATTCAGACGATTTCGCTCGGGAGCCTCAATGCGGCTGACTTTGTCATCGCCAACGCGTCCACATGCAAGAGCGGCGCTACCGTAGCGCCGAATAGCTCTTGCACGATTCAAATCACATTTTTGCCCACGGTGCCGGGAGGTCGGACTGCCACGGTGAACATTACCGACAATGCGGCAGACAGCCCCGAGATGATCGCCTTAAGCGGTACGGGTGCCCCGGTTCCCCTCGTTTCGGTAACGCCTTCCAGCCTTTCGTTCCCGGCGCAATATGTCGGTACCTCCGGCATTCCGCAAAGCGTAACGCTGACGAACAATGGTTCGGTCGCGCTCAATATTACGGGCGTCACGGCCAGCCCGAGCGATTTTGGACTGCTGAACGCCTGCGGTAACACAGTTGGCATTGGAGCAAGCTGCGCAATAGGAGTTTTCTTTGATCCCACTGCGGGCGGTACGCGATCCGGAACACTGACGATCGCCGATAACGGAGCCGGTGGGTCGCAAACCGTGGCCCTCACGGGAATTGGACAGGACTTTTCGATGACGCCGGGTTCGGGAGCCAGCGCTACGGTGAGCGCGGGGCAAACAGCCAACTACACGATCAGCATCGCGCCAGCGGGTGGTTTCGCTCAGAGTGTGTCGCTCGCGTGCACTGGTGCGCCGTCATCCTCCACTTGTACGGTTACGCCGAGCATGATTTCGCTGAGCTCTAAATCGGCGACAACCGCGGCTGTCACGGTCACGACGACCGCCCGATCAGTGGGCTGGCCCTTGAGCCGAGTAGACAGACGGATACGCTTGATTCTCCTGCTCGTCGGAACATCTCTGTTCTTGGTTTTGGCGTTCTCGCAGCAACGGCTGAAACTACAACAGTTCCGTTTTCGATGGGCGCCTGCATTCGCAATGGCTTTGCTCGCTTGCCTGGCGTTGACGCTGACTTCGTGTGGCGGAGGCTCCTCGGGGAGCAGCACTTCCGGCACGCAACCTGGGAGCTACACCATCACCGTCACCGGGAATTTCACTGGGGCCTCGACGAATCTGTCGCACTCCACAAAGCTAACTTTGGTCGTGCAGTAAATGGCTCTGCTGCGTTCTTCCACGCTAACCTGGGTCACCTCCCATCGTGCTCTTTTGCGGTCAATGAAGGAGCCTTCTTTGGGGACGGATTTGTCCCCGTCCTTGTGGAGATCGACCTCTTCGTTAGATGGATCACCGTTGTATCGAAACACTATTTGCTTCGCGACCCTCATACTTCCGCCGTTCTGTAATCGACCCACGTGACCGATGAGGTCCTGCCGCCGTTGCTCGAATCGCTTGTCTTGGAAATCCACGAATACGTCTCGGACTGCTTCTATTTCGTGGTGGAAATGGACACGGTAATACCGAATCGGCTTAGAATGCATGCGACACCCTCGCCGTCGATCTGTTTCTCCTCGACGCAGGTTGACCAGCGCTTCTCCGGCTCATCCGACTGTCGTCGCGTAAAGGGCCTCTGCAACAAAGCTTTAGCGAGACCTTCGATTGCGACCGAAAATTGAGTCACCGAAGCTTTCGACTCTTCGTAGAGTCTGCGCCGGAGCTTTGCCAATTCCTCGTCCAAATCTGGAGCCTTTGGAGAAACGAGGGTCCGCAAAAGGGCTTCGGCCTTCTCAATATCGTCAGACGCACACAGACTTGAGCACCCTGGAAGGAACTCCTGCTGGGCAATCAAGCCAGCAAATAATGAAATGATTGTTTGCGTTCGCTCCCGACTGCTCCCCTGTCCCGATGCCCCTTGGTTTTCGTAATAGGAAATTCCCCTACCTTTGCCGTCTACGTGAATTCCGTGCGTGCGTAATTTGATCCCCTGAGCCGCGGCAACAACCATATGTCCCGCCTCGTGGTAAGCCACGCTTTCGGCGAAGAGTGGATCGCTAAGGAACTGTTGGTGCCGCGTGAAATCGAGGACCAGTCCGCCACAACCGTCATCGGCAACTTTCAGTTGGCACATTAGTTCGTCGAGAAGAGTTCCTGCAAGCTCGGGTTGCTCTTCTGCAAAGTTCTTAATTTCTCCAAGGCGATTGCAAAATTCCAGTGACCTCGGCGCTTTTGGCGCGTCTGCCAGGACAGCTTTTAGGTTGTGGCAGCGATCGATGATGTGACTGCGTCGATTCCCAGAACTCACTGAAGCGCCCTCCTAGTCCGGATTGATCATAAACCCGTCAGCGCTTGTCGGTCTGCTGTCTAGCCATTTAGCGGCTCGAAACTGCGTGCCACGCGGGTGGCGTCGCCCGACTTCTGACAGGCAGAGCCTCAAGTTAGACTCGTGATAGCCTCTTGGCAGAGTTGGTTAACTATGTCGCCTTGCGGCTGGATGGTCACGGCAGTGGATTCGGAAATACACGATCTCCGAGATTACTTGAGGACCGAATATGGGGGTTTGACCCTGCATATCAGGCCCTGCCACAACGACGAGATTGGAGCTATATCGGTCTTTCTGGAAGACATACATGAGCCGCACGGGGCCCAACTGGTCATCAATCGTTTCTTGAGCGCCATGGCCTGGAAGGAATCGAGCCCTTTTGTCACGTTGGGTGCCGCGATCAGTGGGGCGAAAGCCACTGACCGGAATAGGCCTCGATTCAATTGGCGTGAGGAGAGGATTCTTCGGGGCGGAATTATTAGTACTCTCGACTTCGAGCACTTGCAGAATCCTTCAGGGAACAAACAAAAGCTCGCGTTAGCCCTGTATCGCGACGGATTGAACAGTAACAACGAGTTCTATCGCTTTCTCAGCTTCTACAAGATCGTGAACATTGGGTACGAGCGCGGGCCGCAGCAAGCGGCGTGGATCAATGCCAACCTAAACAACGTTTGGGGCCACACGGCACAACTCCGGCTGCAGGAACTTCAGAAGACCGAGCCGGATGTCGGAGCCTACCTGTTAAAGCAAGGAAGGAACGCCATCGCTCACGCTTTTTCGCAGCCTATTCTTGATCCCGATCTTCCTACCGACCGAGCCGATGCAAGGAGTAACACATACCTAATGGAAGGCTTGTCACAAACATTCATTCAGGAGGAGCTAGGCGTCCCTTCTCTTCGTAAAATTTGGGACCAGCACTTTTACGAACTTGAGGGATTCAAGCGTCTCTTTGGAGACGTACTGGTCCACAAATTAAAGGCGAAGGAGAGCGTCCCGCCAGGCGACTTCCCTGCCATTCCTGCATTGACGTTAAATCTCAAGGAGCACCAACCATACGAATGCTTCAGTACAGTCCCTTTCCGTGTCGCGGAATGCAGGGGTGGGATCGTGCTACTGAAAGCTGACCCAAATACCCAGCCCATGCACGTTATTCTAAATTTGGACTTTCCTTCAGAACAACTTGAACTCGTTATTTCCGCGTTAGGCATAGACCCTCTAGGCGCAGGCTACACGAGAGATCTAGCCATATCATTCTACGAGTTTTTGATCGGATACTTCGGTAACGGGTGCCTGCAGGTTTTCGACTCAACAAGCGGTTTGCGTCTGTCCCATAAACTTCCGTTTATACCGCTCAACGTTGATCCGCGGACTGCGATCGAACGTTGGCAACAAGAAATCCAAAAGCTCAGCGCCTGATTACGCTGTAAATCGGCTCGAAGTCATGCAGCGCTCAACGCATCAGCAATCAGCCCGTCATCAGCACTTATGGAGCGGGCGATGGGAGTCGAACTGACGTCCGAAGTTTGGGGAGTCGCGGCGACATACACTCGCTATCGGACCGTTTCAAGAAGCTTGACAGCCCTAACCCTTAAGCCGTGGGCCAGCTTCACGATGTTGAGCAGTCCGACGTTTCGTTCTCCACGTTCGATCCCACCCACATAGTTACGATGTAATTCCGCCAATTCAGCTAGTTGCTCCTGCGACAGACTGCGTTCCATTCGCAGTTCGCGGACGCGCCTTCCGAATGCGATTCGCGGGTCGGGATTCGACACTCCGCCATATTGGGAATGTGACCACTATCAGTCTACACACGATGAGTGTGATAGGATTCTGCCGCTGTCTCCCACACCTCAGTCCTGAGGATCCCGAATGCCGAGCCGTACGGTTCTCATTTGCGCGATGTTGCCACTCCTCGGGGTTCCGTATGCTCGGGCACAAGGACCGGTTCACGTCGAGATCGTTGCGACCGCATCCGAGTACATCCCACAATCCACGACGGTCTCGAATCCCGGGCACGCCTATACGGACTGCGTGGGTAACACTTCGTTCTTCGGACGGTTCCGCAGCTCAGACGATTCGGGCTCGTTCTCCGGGACGGCAGATACAACCACGCGTTGCAGCACAACCTTCACCCCTCCCAACGAAACCACGCTGACGCGATATCGCAAAGTGAATTATACGGTCGCGAGAAGCGACCAGGCCTTGTATCTCCTGTCCTGCACACAAACATGGAAACTCACTGCTAGGGAACGAATGCTGGTTGGAACGATAGGTGCGGCCGACGGCGGCTCGGGCAGCAATTCAGGTGCGGCGGACAGGGCCAGGGCAAACGCCAGAGGGAAATGGACCGACTGCCCTGCGTTTGGTATCGGAGAACAGTACACACTAACAGTTCGCCATACTTCGGATGCACGGCTTGAAGGGCTGGGCGGAGGCAAAGCGAGCAAGTTGGAATATTTGAGTTCCGCGCCGCTCCTGATTGAAACTGCGCCGCCGGCGCCGCCTAAGTCTCAAGCCGTGACAGCGGCGCAAGCTATGGTTCATGTGACATCGTCGCCCGCCGGGGGCGAGATCTATGTCGACGGAAAGTTCTTCGGGAACACGCCCTCGGACATAACCATCGCGGTCGGAGAGCATGCGGTCAAGGTCACTATGGGCGGCAAGGAGTGGTCACGCGCCCTTCAAATCACTCCGGGCGAGGTTCGAGTCCACGCCGATTTCACAGGGACCAAATGATTCCACCTAAGCGGATTCAAGACGACTACGCACCCTCTAATTCGAATTCGTTAAGACGTTGACAGGATTGGATTGTATTAATTGGTGGGCTGATGGAAGGGACACGTTGCGATTCGCCACCATATGTGGCTCTCGCGGCGACAGATTGGGCAAAGGCTGCGGCGCGATTCGGCGGGCGTGAAATAACTTGTACATCGGAATACTCATTGCCGTCCTTTCGATCTGCTGGTTTCTCTTCCACAAGAAATCGAAGAGTGCAACAATTCCATCCGCGGCGGTAGCTCGCGCTGCCATTGTCGCCGAACGCTTGGTCGTGAAGCACCAGCCGATCATCGCGAAGTACGTCGTTCGCGTCGAACATGACTTGCGGAACCACTACTTAGCGAAGGACTGCTTTAGGGAGATCATGTTAGCGGAGGGGTATGAAAAATCCGCGCCGAGTTACGGAGGTCGGGGAGACTGGGAGTCGGAAACCCCCGATAAATTGAAACCATTGGCTGCCCGCATCAAACAGATTGTGGAGGCGGCGGAGAAAGAATCGTCCACCAAGAAGGAGAAGATCGAAAACGAAACGGTTGCGGCACTTTTGAGCCGCAACAACGAGGTGGTTAACCGCTTCTGCGAGATCGCGGAGCGCAAGGTATCGACCATTGACGGCTACGGTGACGAAAAGTGGGAATTGCTTAAACCCGAAGTGGCATTATGCATCAAGAAACTTGAGCAACGTGACAGCGTCGCCTTCAGTCTGGTGTACCGATTGGAGGAAGCGCTGGAAGAAACGTTCCGACAGTACCACCAGGCTGTCAAGCCTACTGAACACCTGAATAATATGACAGGCGTCGAATTTGAAACGTACGTTGCGCGATTATTGACCAAACAAGGCTACGTGGTGCAAGGCACCCCAACGACTGGCGACCAAGGTGCTGATCTCATCGCGCAGAAGAACGGCAAGAAGATCATCGTGCAGGTCAAGCGCTATGCAGGCAGGGTAGGCAATAAAGCCGTGCAGGAAGCCATTAGTGCACTCGCTTATTACAAGGCCGATGAAGCGTGGGTAGTCACCAATTCAAGATTCACCTTTAGCGCAGAGCAGTTGGCGTACAAGGCAAACGTGCGGTTGATTGATGGTCGGGAGCTGAGCGATTCGCAATTGAATTGATTTTAGCGCTGCTCCGATGTCCTCGTGATCGCCCGGCCGCGCATCGCTCGCTAAGACGAACAACTGATCCCCTAGTCGTTATTCCACGCCCACTTTATGAAGCGGACCAAGAGATAGAGGCCGGTGCCGACGGAGCACGCAATCAGGGCCCAGCGTCCGACTTGGAACAGGACCAGGAGCAGCAGTGGCGAGGGGCGCCAGGATCCGTAGAGGATGATCAGGACGAAGATGGCCACCCACGCGAATCCAGCGAGGAGATTGGTTCGAAGGACGTCGCGCGTAAGGCCTAGCGTGTCGTTCGTCATAACGGGGTGACTGTCGCACACGCTTAGGTGGATTGCAAGACCTGGCACTTCCCGACTCGAACTCGCGTGGATGTGTGGAGAGTTCGAGAGCCGAAATCTATGGGTCCCCCGTCGGCCGCGAGTCTCCGTTCGCCCGGGGAAGGGCTAGCGCTGTCAACGCACCGGGTGCATTGATTTGCACAGAATGCGACGGCAACCCGTGCGACGGAGCACGCCTGTCGGTCTCTTTTCTTGGCGGTCCGGCGTCAGCGCGTTTTGCCATGCCAGTGTTGGCACAGCCCCATGGGCGACGCCCGAATCTGCGGTTGCAGCAAACGAGAATCGTCGCCGTGCCCTTTGACGCCAGGAAGCACTGCGGACCAAGTAGCGTGTATCTCTTACTCGGGATGACGTAGGAGAAGGCGCGACGCGGGACGTGATAATGAGCGCGTGTCGTAGCTTTAAGGGTGAGTGGTCATAGGAGTGGCGTGATGCGTGACAATCCCTAGGTCGAGCGCGACGAATTCCCCCGTTGCAAGGGCCAGCGAACTGTGCGACCAATGGTTAAAGAATCGTCCTGGAGGGTACGATGGCGAGTACGGAAATTTCCCCCACGAGGCCCCAGGTCTGCAGAGGTGCCGGCCAGACGGACTATAAGCGTGGGCTTGCGTATGAGCTGCTAGGTATAAAGTCGCAGGACGTTCAACGTATCCCGTACTTTGGCGCCCAATTGAGAAAGATCGCTCGCACAGTGCGCGGCGCCAGCAAATGCGGTCCGTCCGGCGATCCGATCCGGGGTCTCGACTTTCTGGAGGCTTCCGAGGATCCAGAAGCCCGCAAGGTCCTCAAACCTTACCTCTCGGTCCCAGAGTCCTATCGGCGGCTGTTGCCTCCTGAGGCGTTCTGTCAGGTTGCGGGAGTGTCGCCGTTCGTGGTCCTCGAGGCGATCACGGTGGCGGCCGTTCGACGGGGAGTGATGGCGTCCGCCATCGTCGCCGCGGTCAACCATCCCCGCGTCGTGCTAAAAACGATAGAGGTGGCACTGCGTGACGACGGGATCAAAGAACGGGCGATGCTGCACAAGTCCATGGGTTTGTGGTCCACGCCATAACACCCCCCGGCTGTTCACCAAGTAAACTACCGATTAGCGCACGGGTTACTGGATCTTGGCGTGCCTGCGACTCCGGGCAAACTTCCGGTTGGCTTAGGAACACCGACCACCAAGAATGTGCGGCCGGTCTTGGTACACACGATTCGGTGATGACCGCATTCGCCACTCGCGAAGGCGCGGCTTCCACAGTCTGGACACACCCACTCTAAATGTGTGTGGTCGCCGTGTGGCACAATCATTCCCCACACTACCGAGTCGACGTCCATTGATTTCCCCTTCCCTGGGTGCCTAGATCAACCCGTTGCGAACAACCTGGGATACGCCTTTGTCTCCCACCCCCGCCCAAAGGTGCACAGCCTCCGTGCTGGTGTTTCTTCATTCGTTTAGTTCGTTTAATTCGTTATCGATAGAATTCATGTGTTGTTGCTATGCGGTGACGAATCAAACGAATTTGACGAAATATGTTCGGAGTTTTCCGCTGCTGCCTTCCAGCGTTCCGCGGGGCGGCCGTCGGTTGACTGAATCGCGAAAGAGGCCAGTTTTTGTTCTTTGAGAATACCCAGCGCGACGTCCACTTCAAGTTTCGATCTGTTACGACGAAAAGCGCCGTGTATTTCTGTCTTAGTCAGACCCTGAGGGCTCCTGGACAGAATTACCAGCAGCTCGTCCGCCAGTGGATTGCCAAGGGCGTCTCCAAAGATGTACTTCGCGGATGTTTCGCAATATTCCCACACGGCCAAGGCTGCCCGTAGGTGCGTCGCCTTTACTTCCTCGCTTTTGTCGAGAACGGCATAGAGGCAGGCCAAACGCATAACTTGTGCCTCGGCCCGAGACGTCACGGCCCCGAAGAGCCCAGGCTTACCTTCCGACAAGTCGGGGTAGACCGCGTGCCAAAGCATCTTTGAATCCGCATCGCGGCGGAATTCGTGGTCACCTAGGGAACGGGCGAACTCGACACACTGCTTGAGTTCGTTCGCCATATGTTCAAAATCGGATTCCGGCAGCTGACCGCCTTCAGGCAGTACCTTCGAACGACGTACACATGCCCACAGGAAACGATTGCCAAAGCCGCTGCCGGCGTCTGTTCGCGTCAGCTCCCGCCTTAGTTCTTCCCTGGTGATGTGGCCCACTATGGATACGTGTGGATTCGTTGCGGTCTCGGGCGACTGCTTGGTCATCACTTGAAGTTTTCCACCATCCCAAGCCTGACGGACAACAGGGGACAGGGTATTCCCATCGCGTTCGATCATCCGAAGTGGGGACGCGAACTCTGATTCCATGACAAGCACGCGCTTATCCAGCGGACCGCTGTCTCCCGGGTTCTTGTCACTTCCCTCAGTGGAATCGCGAACCGCGTGGATCAGTCCCTCGCCCGAACTCAGTCCCGTCTGGATGCCGTAACGCGCCCACACCGGATCGCTGACTGAAATCAGCCGTAAGATGTGCGCCCATGAGGTTCCCTTGCGCGCTTTGCTTGTGTCTCCGACTAAGACGCTGAACAGATTCAGCGCATGCCGATCTGCTTCCGCTCTGAAGTGAGGACCGCGATCGATTACAGTCCCTAAAGCCACGTGTAGTTGAATGAGCAGCGCTGCCGGATCCGCTTCCGTGTGCGGCTCTAAAATCCTCAGGATTTCGCCGGCGAACCCGAAACGTGCCTGTTTCGATAGCGGGGCGGGCCAACTGCCGGTGGTTGCGGGCATTACCTACGGTGTCCAATTGGGCGGAGCCCGGACTGGACGAGTCGTTCGATTTCGCTAGCCGGGATTCTGACCAAGCGACCAATTCGAGTCGAAGCAATCTTTCTCTCAAGTAGCCAACGCCTGATGCACGCCGGGGTCACATCCAACTGAGCAGCAAATTCATTCACTCGAAGTAGCGATTTGTTCTTTTCCATCCTGAGACCTCCCTTTGGAGGGCAAATAATCTCAGACCCTCATATCGGTGCACACCAGTCCGGAGGACAAAAATCGCACGTCGAATCTCGTGTATCAGGGGCTGACATGGTTCGTTAACCGTGCGAGCTTGGGTGAGACGGTCGGACCAGATTGCGGCGACTGTGAACTATATTCCCCATCAAACTGATTAGGTTGGCGTGACCTAGGCGCCACGTTTGATGGGCTTTCTCAGAATATTTTGGATTCTCGAGCACAGCGGCTATCAACGACGATACTTCGCGATCGTGAGGAGTCTTTGTATCCGCAATTACGATTGCAACAAGCCGCGCCTTCCAAGCCTGTTCCCGCGGATTGCGTTTCGGTCCAAAATATTTTCTCAGGTAGTCGAGTCCATCGGCATAGGCATGGAGCTGGTCCGATAAGGACGGCGTCTTGTGGATGTCGACGAACTGCGGGAGTTGGATTTCAATTGCGGCGTGGTAAATCAATTCCGAACTATTTAGCCGTTCCAAGATGTCGGCGCAACTCCTTACCTGGGCTATTTCCCGCTTAAATCGAGGCAAACGCATGCCTACAAGCTTCTGCCACGATTCGTCGGTCCAGAAGGCGAGATCCAATAGACCGATGATTTGATCGCGTTTACAACCGGCGTTAACGAGATCTGTCAAATCACCAAGCGCAGAGTGCTCTCTCAGTACGTCCTCAGTCCGCGAAGCCTTCACGATCCACCTCCAAACCCGTCGCACTTGGCCGTCACAAGGGCTGGCGATTGGCCGAAAACTATCACATTTCAGTTGACCCTTTATAACCTAAACGGTTAGGATATTAAAATGGCTAAGAATCGATTGGGCGAAGCGGCAAGCTTGTTGGGCAAGCGCAGCTATCAGGCCCGGCTGCGAAGATTCGGAATCGAACGGGTACGAGAGATCGCGCGCGCGAACGGCAAGTTAGGCGGTCGGCCAACGAAGAATGGAGCCAAGCAATGATCTATCAGCGGATCCAGTGCAAGGAAAAGGGCTGGTGCAACAGGAAAGGGCCGGATGGCACCTGTAGCAAGTGCGGCCAACGGCCCTCAGATGGAATCTGGTGGATACGCTTCCGTTTCGGGGGACGCTTCGTCCACGAAAGCGCGCGTACGAAGAGCAAGACGCTGGCACGCGAGGCCGAACGGCAGCGACGACGCGAGCTGGAAACCAAGTGGAACCGTGTGGAGCGTCGCACATTGCCTCCGACGTTCGAGCGTGCGTCTTCAGCCTGGATAGCTGCAGAGAAACCGCACTTGGCAGAGCGCACGTATCAGATCTATGAAGTGGCTATCCGGTGTCATTTGACTCCGGCACTAGGGCCGCGATTGCTTTGCGACATTGGCGCCGATGCTATCGCGGCATATCAGGCCCGCCGCAAGAGCGCAGACGCCTCGGCTCGAACCATCAACAAAGAGTTACAAGTCCTTCGCCAGATATTGAAACGCCACAAGCTGTGGGCGAACCTCCAGGGCGATGTGAAATTTGAGCGGGAACACAGCGACATTGGCAAAGCCCTGACGCGCGATGAAGAGAAAAAACTGCTAACTGCCTGTGGCTCAAACGCGCTGCTCAACGCGGTAGTGACACTTGCCCTAAATACGGCCCTTCGCAAGAACGAGATTCGCACGCTGCGCTGGAGCCAAATCGACTTTGAGAAACGAACCGTTACGGTTGGCAGGTCCAAGACACAGGCTGGCACAGGAAGAATGATTCCTCTGAATCAACCAGCCTATGACGCGCTGGTTAGGTGGGCGGGCCGCTTGGTGGAATCAAACGCGGAAGACTACGCCTTCCCGGCATGTGAAGCGGCGGGCATCGAGCGAAAGCACCCCGACCGCGAGCGCATTGACCCATCGCGGCCGATCAAGTCGTGGCGCTCCGCGTGGCGTGCGGCTCTCAAGCGTGCGAGTTTGCAGTTGCGCTTTCACGATCTGCGACATACCTGCATTACGAAACTCGCTGAGTCACAGGCCAGCGAACAAACCTTAATGGCTATCGCAGGCCATGTCAGCCGAAGCATGATCGAGCACTACTCTCACATTCGCATCGAGGCGAAACGCAGAGCCACGGATGCAATTGTTGAGGGATGTGTGAACCAAAACGTGAACCAACTGCCGCAAGCCGAAATGGGGAGACGTTCTAACTCGCTGAATTAATTGGTGGGCCTGGGTGGACTTGAACCACCGACCTCGCCCTTATCAGGGGCGCGCTCTAGCCACCTGAGCTACAGGCCCTTCGAACAACGCTTCGAAATTCTAACACGCTGCGCCGCGCCCAACGCAATGCCTTGTTGCCGTCACGGATTGCTGCTTTAACCAATCGCTATGACGACGCCGGTTACAATCGTTCGGCGGTTACTGTACGAAACCCACATTTGGTGTGGGCCCGCCGTCCGGCGCCTCTTTGATCGGCCCGAACTGCACTTCATACCGAGCGATATTCTCCCCCAGCGCCCGGAAAATTCGCTTGGCGTGCCCGGGGCTGACGATCATGCTCTTCAGTAACTTTCCCTGGGCTCCATTCGGGAAAATGTAGATAAAATTCAACGTGAACTCTTCCAGATTGTGGTGAATCATCACCAGGTTGCTGTATTCACCCTGCAATTCCTTTTCGTCTGCTTTAATTTGGACTTGCCCTTGCCCGGACTGCTGCTGTTCTTCCATCGATTCGCTCCCCGTCCGCACTGCCTGGTGACGGACTGTTTCAAGGTATCACAAGCGTCGCAGCGCCCATCGACTTCGGAGCTCGATTGGCTGGAGTGGGCACGCGACAGACCATACCCTGCCGCTCCATCCAAGTAAATATTACCCGCAGCCTATTGACAGAATGGCCGTATTAAATGTAGTTTAGATAGCATATTTACTGCAGTTAACTCCCATGAAGCCGGGTCCTCCTCAACTCGAACCGCAAGCCGAAACTGAACTCCTGACTGTGGAGCTTCCCGAATTGGCAGTCCCTTACGTCAGGCCAAACGCTTCGCCGTCCCTTCCCGAAGCGCACCGTTCCATCCCGATTTTGTCGTCGGCGTCCTGGATCCGCAAAGTCTTCGCATTTGCCGGGCCCGGCTATCTCGTTGCCGTTGGCTACATGGACCCGGGCAACTGGGCAACCGACATCGGCGGCGGCTCCAGGTTTGGCTATACCCTGCTCAGCGTTATCGTTCTCAGCAACGTGATGGCCATGATTCTGCAGGCGCTATCTGCGAAGCTCGGCATCGTAACTGGCCGGGACCTCGCTCAGGCCTGCCGCGAACACTATTCGCGCCGCACCTCATTGGTGCTTTGGGTGCTGTGCGAAATTGCTATTGCCGCATGCGACCTCGCCGAAGTCCTAGGCTCCGCCGTGGCTCTCAAGCTTCTCTTTGGCCTGCCGCTGCTCGCCGGGGTTCTGATCACCGCCCTGGATGTCTTGATCGTCCTGGCGTTGCAGGGACGTGGCTTCCGTCTGATCGAAGCGTTTGTGGTCACGCTGATCGCCAGCATCGCCGCTTGCTTCGCCTACGAAATCTTTTTCGCCCAGCCCCTCTGGCGCGAAGCGGCCCAGGGTCTCATCCCGCGGGCGGAAATTTTGCGTAATCGCGAGATGCTATACATCGCCATCGGCATTCTTGGCGCGACAGTCATGCCCCACAATCTGTATCTGCACTCCAGCATTGTGCAGACTCGCGCGTTTGGCCCTTCGGTGCGCAATCGCCGCGAAGCGTTGCGCTATGCGGTTCTCGACTCCACCATCGCTCTTGGTTTTGCCCTGTTTGTCAACGCTGCCATTCTGATTCTCGGCGCAGCGGCCTTTCACACGCGAGGTTTGCACAACGTCGCGGAAATTGCCGACGCCTACAAGCTTCTCAGTCCTGTGCTCGGTGCCAGCCTTGCCAGCACCCTGTTTGCCTGCGCGCTGCTCGCCTCTGGACAGAACTCCACGCTCACTGGCACGCTAGCGGGTCAGATTGTCATGGAAGGTTTTCTCGATATCCGCCTCAAGCCCTGGGTGCGCCGCCTGATCACTCGGGCCATCGCCATCATCCCGGCGGTGCTGGTGATTGGCATCGCTGGGGAAGGCAAGGTCACGTCGCTACTGATCCTCAGCCAAGTGGTCCTGAGTTTCCAGTTGCCCTTCGCGGTGATTCCGCTGGTGCAGTTCACCGGCAATCGAGCGCGCATGGGTGAATTCGCAAATTCGCGGGTCACCTCCGCGATCGCCTGGACCATCGCCGCCGTCATTCTCTTCTTCAATGGCGAACTGCTCTGGCTGACTCTTCGCGCCTAGGCGAAGGAGCGCACCAGCGCTCCGCGGAACTCCGAGCACAAGGCTTATCGCCTTTTATGAACATCATCCGTTGTGCGAAACTCGCTTGGTGTCCGACAGTCGCCGTGCTGACCGCAGCCTTGCTACCCGCAAAGCGCTGTTCGTCCTCCTGCTAGCGGTCATTGCGAGTGCAGTGGCGTACACGGTGGTTCATAACCGAAAATGGAACGTCCCGGAGAGCGCCAAACAGGTGCAAAATCCGATTCCACCCTCCGACTCGGCGCTCCTCTCGATCCATTCGATCTATCTCGACAAATGTTCCTCCTGCCACGGGAACTTCGGCAAAGGCGACGGCCACGACGCCGCACTCTACGACCCGCGCCCGACGAATTTCACGCTCCCCCTTGCCAACGCAACCGACGGTGAGCTCTTTTACAAAATCAGTGAAGGCCGCAAGCCCATGCCAGCCTACAAAAATAAGCTCACGGAAAAACAGCGGTGGCAGCTAGTCCTGCAGGTCCGGGCGTTCGCGTCCCGTGTCGCGCAGCGAACGCGCCCGACGCCCAGCAACCGTTGACCGGGTGATTGTAACTTTCTTCGTCGTTTCCAAAACCTCGGCAATCAAGCTATGCTCCCTTGCCTTGATCATTTTCATCGACTCGAAGGAGCCGCATGCCTCGCTTGCTTTTCGTAACTTGTTGTTTACTTTTTCTTTCCCTGCTAACACCTCGCACGCATGCCGCACCCGGCGCGGTGCGCTGTGGCAAGCTCCTGGACGTGCGCTCGGGCAAGCTACTCACCAACCAGGTGATCGTATTTGACGGTGGCGGCAACATCACCGCGGTGGGTCCCGCAGATTCCCCATTGGCTCCGGGAGGAGTCACCGCCGTCGATCTACCCAGCGCCACCTGCCTGCCTGGCCTGATTGACGTACACACGCACCTGACCGGGGATCCGATTAGCAGCGGCTACCAGGGACTGGGCATTTCCATCCCGTCCGAGGCCATTACCGGCGTGAAAAATGCGCGGCTCACGCTGCTTGCGGGATTTACCGCAGTGCGCAACGTAGGCGCCGGCAATTACACCGATGTGGCTCTTCGCGACGCGATCAACGCCGGCGAAGTCGACGGCCCGCGCATGCTCGTGTCCGGCCCCCCGCTGGGCATCACCGGCGGCCACTGTGACAATAATCTTCTGCCTTTCGAATTTCACTACAAGGAGAGTGGAGTCGCCGATGGTCCTTGGCCCGCGCGCGCCAAAGTCCGCGAAACCGTAAAATACGGTGCAGACCTGATCAAAGTTTGCGCATCCGGCGGAGTACTTAGCAAAGGCGACCAGCCCGGCACGCCCCAGTACACATTCGAAGAGTTGCAAGCCATCGTGGAAGAAGCTCACAAGCTGGGGCGTAAGGTCGCCGCCCATGCTCACGGCACGCAATCCATCAAGGACGCCATTCGCGCGGGTATCGATTCGGTCGAGCACAGCAGCCTGATCGATGACGAAGGCATAGCGTTGGCCAAGCAGCATGGTACTTATCTAGTCTTCGACATTTACAACGACGACTTCATTCTCAGCCAGGGTGCAAAGGTTGGAATGCTTGACGAGTCCATCGAAAAGGAAAAGAAAATCGGTCGTTTGCAGCGCGAAAATTTCCGGCGCGCATGGCAAGCCGGGGCAAAAATAGCCTTCGGCACCGATGCTGGCGTCTACCCTCATGGTGACAATGCCAGACAGTTCGGCAAGATGGTGGAGTGGGGCATGAAACCGATCGACGCCATTCAAGCCGCCACCATCAAGGCCGCGGATCTAATGGGCTGGCCGGAAAAGGTAGGCGCGCTAGAGCCCGGTCATTTCGCCGATATCATCGCCGTTGCCGGTGATCCCACCTCCGATGTTCGGCTGCTTGAGTCCGTGAAGTTCGTCATGAAGGGCGGTGTTGTGGAGCGAAACGATTTCGCCGCAAAATGAGCAATGCTCAGCGTGAATTCCGTTTTGGCCGCCCCAGCAGGTCCGAGCTCTGATCGCATCTTGCAAATTTCTTGCCGGGCGCCGATGCCATCGTGCACGCTGTGAGTTGGATGGATCATCGAACGGCATTGGTCGTCTTAGCGGCGCTTAACGTGGCGGCGGCCGGTCCGCTCAGCCTAGCGTGGATTCGCCTCTTACCGGAGGAACCGGCTGCTTTCGGCAGTTCGCCTAGTGCTCCTGATGATGCCCGCAGCAGCTTTGGCGTAGCCCGCCACTGGAGCAGCTTGTTTCTGGCGGCGCTGGTAACCGCCGCCTACGTAATCCGTTTCCCGGGCTTCCCCGTAGCTATTCTGCGACGCTGGCTGCATTCCTCTTTTCCCGATTCCGACGCCAGTTGGGTTGCCTTCGCCGTCTACACATTTTTTGTTGTCGCCCTAGGTCTGTCGGCCTGCTATGCCTCTGTTCACCACGCTCGCACGCGAGTCCCACTCGGCTTGGCGGCCACCTTCACCCTCGCGCTTTGGCTGCTGACGCCGATGCTTCGCATGGCCCTTCTCACCGGCTAGGGCGCTGCCCAGAAGCAAAAAGGGCGCCAGCTGTTGCGCTCACGCCCATCGATCCTACCCACGCGATTCTCGAAAGCGGTCTAGGCCGCTGCGGCCTTGACCTTTCCCAACGCCGCCGCCACTTCCTGTACATCTGGAACAACGGGAATATCATAGTTTTTGAACCACGCGATTTTTCCTTCTTTCCCAACGATCGCGATGGCCCGCCCGGTGATGCCCTTATCCGGCAGGTACACGCCGTACTTTTCGCTCATCGCTCCCTTGGGGTGAAAATCCGCTAGCAGCGAGTATTTGATTCCCATTTTCTCGGCGTAGGCTTTATGGGACCAAATGCTGTCCACGCTCACGCCCAAAATCTCCGCGTCCAGGGTCTCGAACGATTTCATCTCATTCACCAAGCACACATGCTCGTTCGTGCAGGTCGGGCTCCAGTCCAGCGGATACCAGACCAGCACCACGTTCCGTTTTCCCGCAAAGTCCGATAACTTCACTTCTTTTTTATCTTGGTTCTGCAAAGTGAAATCGGGCGCCGTTTCTCCAACCGCGATGCTCATTCGGTTTTCTCCAGTGTGGCACGTCTCGGCAGCAGTTTACCCAATCCGGGCGGTACCGGCAAACGTTCGGGCCGGGCTGCCCGGCAAAGCAAAACGTGGGATGTGGCCTCTGCTTAGCTCTTTTCTTAGCACATAAGCGGCGGTAAACTCACCCAGGAGGTGCCGATGTCAGCTGAGCCGCGCCGCGCCCCCATGATGCCTTTGCACGAACTGGTCAGCCGTTACCGGAGCCTGGCCGTCGATTTTGGCCAGCCCGTGGCCCTTTCCGCATTTGGGCTTACCCGGCTGGAAACCGAACGTCTTTTCTCCGGGTATAACGAGGACTACCACATCAGCCGCTTCTTCGATTTCTCCGAGCTGGAGGGGGAATCTTTCGCCGTCAATGGTTTCTCGGCCACGCACGTCGCGCTCGATTCCCAAATCCAGACCATTCTCTAGCCCGATCGTTCCAGAGCAGCGGGTTTCGCTTCGCGGAACAACGCGACTGCAGTGTCAACTTCATTGCTTGGGTTTGCCTGTTTCTGGGCGTCGTTATTGCACGGTCAGCGTGTAAGTCGCGGTATGTGTCAGCGTGCCGAAGGTTGCCGTGACCGTAATCGTGTAGGTACCTGGTGGGGTGGTGTCGGCCACCGGCGCGGGGGAAGTGGTGGTGCTACTCGCGCCGTTGACGCCTCCGATGCTTGCGCAGCCACTGGCCGTAAGCATCACCATCGCCAATCCGCTAAACGCCAGCTTGAGCCGTTGTTGCGGCTTCGCGATGCTCCACAACGCCAGCGCAAAGATTGCCAGTCCGCACAAGATTTGCAACGGGAACCGGTTTGGCAGCGAAGGCAGCGTTGGCCAGAGCAGCGATTTACCAGCGGTAGCGATGGTGATTGTCGCCGGAGACTCAGGAGTTAGTGTCGGGCTCGACATAGTGCATGTCGCGTTGGTTGGCGCACCAGTGCAGGTCAGCGACGCCGCTTGATTGAAACCGCCCAGCGCATTCATGTTCACGTTAAACTTCGCCGATTGTCCCGCTGTGAATGTTCCCCAATTGGGGGTGGTCCCCAGCGTGAAGTCCATTCCGGTCCCGGTCAAATTGACCTGGCTCGTTCCGGTAGACTCAAGAATGGTCACCGCGCCGCTCCGGGCGCCGCCTTGGGTAGGTTTGAAGGTCACACTGATGGTGCAGGAAGCTCCTGCCTTCACGGTGCTCCCGCAAGTGTTGGTCTCGCTAAAGTCACCCGCCGCAGTGATCGCGGAGATCTGCACGGCAGCAGTGCCGCTATTGGCGAGCTTAATCGTTTGCGCGGAAGAGGAGGTACCGACCGGCTCGCTGCCAAACTGCAGTCCGGTGGGCACCAGCGAAACCGAAGGCGATGGCGACCCGCCTATTCCCGACAACGGGGCCATTTGCGGGCTGCCAGCCGCGTCATCCGCCACCGAAAGTGTTCCCGCGCGGCTCCCGCTTTGCGTCGGCGTGAAGACCACGCTGATCGCGCAGCTTGCTCCAGCAGCCAGGCTGGTACCGCAGGAGTTTGTTTCGCTGAAGTCGCCGGTGGCCGCCAGTCCGGAAATATTGAGGGTGGAAGTGCCGCTATTGGTGAGCATCACGCTCTGCGCCGAAGAGGAGGATGCGACCAGCGTCGACCCGAAGGTCAGACTCGACGGGTTCAGCGTCGCCAACGGAGCCGCTCCATTTCCTGTCAGGCCCACCGTCTGCGGGCTTCCGCCAGCATCGTCGGTCACGGACAACATGCCCGAGCGAGTTCCTGCTTGCGTCGGTGCAAACGTGACCGAAACAGTGCAGTTTGCCCCGGTCGCAAGCGTCGCGCCGCAGGTATTGGTCTGCGCGAAATCTCCCGACGCGGTAATTCCAGAAATATTCATCGTGGAGGTGCCGGTGTTGCTCAACTGCACCTGATGGGCGGCGCTAGCCGATCCCACCACCTGATTTCCAAAGCTGATGCTGGATGCCGACCACTGCGCGCTTGGTGCGATTCCAGTACCGGAGAGGCCCACCGTCTGCGGGCTTCCGCTGGCATCGTCGGCAACCGAGAGCGTTCCGGTGCGAGTTCCCCCCTGTTTCGGACCGAAGGTAACGGAAACCGAGCAGCTGGCCCCAGTCGTGAGTGTTGCGCCGCAGGTATTGGTCTGCGCGAAATCTCCCGACGCGGTAATTCCAGAAATATTCATCGTGGAAGTGCCGCTGTTAGTCAGTTGCACTTGATGAGCCGAGCTGGTCGTCCCCACCACTTGATTCCCGAAGTTGAGGCTGGGTGCCGACCACTGCGCACTTGGTGCGATTCCAGTGCCGGTAAGAGCTACCGTCTGTGGGCTTCCGCTCGCATCGTCGGCTACCGAGAGCGTTCCACTGCGTGCTCCGCTTTGCGTGGGAGTGAACGTTACCGAGACGGTGCAAGTCGCGCCGGCTGCAAGTGTCGCGCCGCAGGTATTGGTTTCACTGAAATCTCCCGACGCAGCAATGGCCGAAATGTTCATCGTGGCGGTGCCGTTGTTGCTGAGTTGTACCTGATGAGCGGAGCTAGCCGATCCCACCACTTGATTTCCAAAACCTACGTTGGACGGCGTCCACTGCGCAGTCGGCGCGGAAAGAACGGTGATGTTACGTGTCGGCGGATGCGGATCGGTTTGACCGTTGCTGTCGGTCACCGTCAGCGTAGTCGTGTAAGTTCCCGGGGTGGAATAAGTCACGCTGCCGGGATTTGCAAGATTGCTGGTACTCGGATTGCCGCCAGGAAAGGTCCAGGCGTATCCGGTGATGGTCCCATCCGGGCTGGTGCCCGAACCTGAATAGGAGACCGACTGGCCGGCATTGATGGTCACGTCAGCAGCCGGACTCGTAATGGTTCCGGTCGGCGTCTGGACGCTTCCCGACGAAGTGATTTGCACCATTGCGGCGACCGAAGGCACGCCGGCGGTGTTCAGAACGAACATCATGTAGTAGCCCGGCGGGGCTATGTTGCTATTAGGAGGTCCGGTTACCGTGAGACTTCCAGATCCGGCGGTGAAGGACAGCCCGACATATCGCTGATCCATGTCAAATGCGTGCGTCGACGAACCGTTACGCATTAAAACGACCGTCGAAATATTTGCCGCATCCGGCGTTTGCACCTGAAATACACTGCCGTAACCGAACGATCCGGGCGCGCCGGTGATCGAAGGGCGAGTTGCCAAGCTGCCATCGGGATTGAAAAGATATGGAGGCGAGTAAATCTCCATATGCTCCTCGTAGGTGCCACGCACCGGGTTGCCGCCAGCGACCCAAACGGTGGCATCCGGCATCAGCAACGTCACAGAGTGGTAGAGACGATCGTAGGCATCTGTGCCAGCCGGGCTGAAAGTATTGGTGGCCGGATCGTACATATCCGCGTTGCGGCTCGCGGTATTGGTATCCTCATCATTCAGCGATCCGCCACTCGCCAGGATCTTGCCGTTGGGCAACATCGTAGCGTCCATCTCGATGCGGGGCTGCGACATATTGGGCCCATAGACCCACTGGGGATTGGCCACGGAAAGGTCGATAATTTCCGTCGTCTTCGTCGAAGGATTTCCCCCGCCAAAGATCATCACCTTGGGCTTATAGCCATTTGTGGGAGTCAGCGGCAGCAATATAGATGAACCGTAAGTCCGGGTCCCGCCGTAATTGGTGGTGGCCACGTTGGTGGTCCAGGTGTTGTTCGAAGGGTTGAAAATGCTTGAGGTCGGTGTCGATCCTGAATAAAACACGGTGCCGTTGGGCAGCAGGTGCAGTCGCGGATACAGGGGCGGAGTAAAGGGGGCATCCATTGCTGGACCAAATCCCGAACCCACGGTGTAGATCTCGACAGAGATATTAGTGTTGCCATTTTCGTCGGTGCCAGAAAAGACCATGACGCGGCCATCGCTCAGCACCGTGGTGGTGGGATACCAGCGTCCGTGCGCCATGTTCTGCTGATCGGTGAAGGTATTGTTTGCCGGATCGTAGATGGAGGTTCTTGGCTGGCCGAAAAACGGATCGTACTGAATTGTGCCGCCGGCGATAAATACCCGGCCGTCGGGCAGTACCGCATGGCCCTCGCAAAACATGTCCCAACCGACGGGCTGCGTGGTGATGATGCCGGTTTGCGGATTCCACAAGGCGGCCTCAAAATCTTTGTCTGGTGGATAGTTGCCTGAGCCGGCAACAATCAGTACATTACCAGTGTGCAGCAGCGCCACGTGGATGGGGTTAATGGGCATGGTGTACGTAAGCGTTTGCCACTGCCCTTGAACGTTCGCCTGGGAAAGCGCAATCGGCGCAAACTGGGTCATCAGGCCCAACAAAAGACAAAAAGAGACGCTCGAGAACAGGCGTTGCTTTTTCCAGCTTGTTACTTCAGGGGTGTCAACGAAGCCCGCATAGCGAACGGGTACGCTTAGACCGGACAACCAGCGACATAGTAGGGCCGCACGGCGTTTCAAGAGAGGGACTCCTAGGGTGCGTGGAGTAGCCGGTACGTGCGGTCGGACCGACTCTCGGTAGTCCTAGGAGCAGGCAGGGTGCCAGTGCGGCGCTTCCAACTATATGATTCCGCTGCTCTTGTTGAAGGGATGTTGGTGAGTATACCGGCGTTTTACCACTTTTTGCCGTTTTAGTAGCGCATTTGAGCAGCCGATTCGTGTCCAAAGATCTGCCAGCCCGGGTCCGCGAAGCGGGACGCGGTTTTATTGTAGAATTTAGACACCGGCATTGGCACGTACCTAAAGGCAGACTTGGCGACACCACTACAACAATGGGTTGAGGACGCGGCGCGGCTAACCAAGCCCGATCGGGTGGTGTTTTGCGACGGCTCGGAAACCGAAAATTCCGCGATTTTAGAGCAAATGCTGAACGCCGGCGATTCGGAGCGCCTGAACGAGCTTACCTACCCGAACTGTTACCTGCATCGCAGCAGTCCCAACGACGTAGCAAGGACCGAGCACTTGACCTTCATCTGCTCGCGCAATAAGGCGGACGCCGGCCCTACGAACAACTGGATGGATCCGGAGGCAGCCAAATACAAGGTGGGCGGGCTGCTCGAGGGCGCCATGCGGGGACGCACCATGTACGTGATCCCGTACATCATGGGCCCGGTCGATTCTCCGATCAGCAAGGCCGGGGTGGAGGTCACCGACAGTCCCTATGTGGTTGCGAATATGCGAATCATGGCGAGGATGGGGAAAATCGCCTTCGATCGAATTGGGTCGTCGCCGAACTTCGTCCCGGGATTGCATTCGCTCGGCGATCTGGACCCGATGCGACGGTACATCGTGCATTTTCCGGAAGAAAAATTAATTTGGAGCGTCGGATCCGGATATGGCGGCAATGCCCTGTTGGGCAAGAAGTGTTTCGCACTACGAATTGCCAGCGTGATGGCCCGGGAACAAGGTTGGATGGCGGAGCACATGCTGGTTCTGGGGCTGGAATCGCCGAACGGAAGAGTGACCTACATGGGTGCGGCTTTTCCGAGCGCCTGCGGGAAGACGAACTTAGCCATGATGGTTTCTGCTTTGGAAACCCAGGGCTACCGGGTCTGGACCGTCGGGGATGACATCGCGTGGATGAAGATCGGGGACGACGGCTATCTGCACGCGATCAATCCCGAAGCCGGCTTCTTTGGAGTGGCGCCGGGGACGGGCATGAAGACCAACCGGAATGTCATGGGAGCGCTTCGCAGTAATACGATCTTTACGAATGTGGCGAGGACAGTGGAGCGCGAGCCCTGGTGGGAAGGAATCAACGGGCCGCCGCCAAGCGGACTGATCAACTGGAAAGGTGAGATTTGGGATTCGTCGAAAGGCCCGGCTGCGCATCCCAATTCGCGGTATACCGTGCCCGCTCATCAGTCGCCTAGCATTTCGCCCCAATGGGAAGCGCCTGAAGGCGTGCCGATTTCGGCGTTTGTTTTTGGCGGACGGCGAGCGCGGGTCGCGCCGCTGGTGTTTGAATCCTTCGATTGGCAACACGGCGTTTTTGTGGGCGCGACGATGGCCAGCGAGACCACCGCGGCCGCGACCGGCAACGTCGGGATTGTGCGACGCGATCCTATGGCTATGCTGCCGTTCTGCGGATACAACATGGCGGATTACTTTCGGCATTGGCTCGATATGGGCAAACGCATCCCCCATCCGCCCAAGATTTTTCACGTAAACTGGTTCCGGCGCGGAGCGGAGGGCAGATTTCTGTGGCCCGGATTTGGCGAAAACGTGCGAGTGCTAAAGTGGATTCTGGAACGAGTGGAAGGTGGTGGTGCGGCACGGGAGACCCCGGTAGGTTACGTGCCGGCGCGCGGTGCTTTGACGATGGATGGGCTTACGCTCCCGGCAGAGACCACGGATGAACTGATGCAAGTGAATCCACAGGATTGGGATCAGGAACTGGAGGACACGAAAGAATTTTTCCAGAAGTTTGGCGACCGGATGCCACGCGAGATTCTCGAAGAACACGAAAAACTTGCAGGACGTCTGGGTCGCGTAGCGCACAGCGCCCGATAGCGCCGCGATTTCTTCGCCACCTGCCGCGGACACGTGAGCGAAACCGTTCGCCGGGAGCTAGCCGTGGAGCATTTATGCGGGGCTTTCCGAGAGCGTTTCGGGCGAGGATTGTAAAGTTACTGATCTTACCGGTTGGAGGCACGTCGGCCGTCGCCTTGACACCCGCACATACGTCACCCTATCCTCCCACCAGTCCACCAAGACGGCTGTTTGCCTTGAATTCCAGGTCTGTAGGTACCTATGGCTATTGCACTACCTCCCAGCGAACAACTTAAGGGCATTCGCACCAAGCTCGGCATCACGACTCGGGATGTCGCCGAATTTAGCCAGAAAATCGCGGTGGCCGAAGATAACCCGGAATATCACATTTCGAACGCCTGGCTGACTCAAATTGAAAATTCGGACTCCGTCCCTAGCATCTTCAAGCTTTACAGCCTGAGCTCGATTTACCGCATTAAATTCACTGATATCCTGCTGCTGTACGGCGTAGATCTGCAAAGACTGAATCAATATCAGCTTGCCTCGCCGCTGCCAAACACCCACCTCACCAATCTGGAAGTCTACGACTCCGACCGCACGGTATCCTTCCCGGTGCGTTTTGACCGCTCGTTTGACGTGAATAACACCAACTTATTGTCGCGGATGGTGGAGGTTTGGGGGGAAGTCCCGATCGCTTTAATCCAGCACCTTGATCTGCGCCACAGCCTGTACGGCTACATCGGATTGCAAGACAACACCCTTTCGCCGTTGCTCAGGCCAGGTTCTTTCGTGCAAATCGATCCACGCGTCCGGAAGATTCAGCCGTTACGTTGGCGTACAGAGTTTGACCGACCCATTTATTTCGTAGAGCTCCGCGACGGCTACGCCTGCTCATGGTGCGAGATGCAGGACGGATACCTACTGTTGTTGCCGCACCCCCTGTCGGCGCGCAGCGTGCGAAGACTGAATTACGGAACCGAAGCGGAGATTGTTGGGCAGGTTACTGCCGTAGCCATGCGCCTGACGGAAGCTCCCGATACGGCTCCTGACGCAGCCGCCAAACTGCCAAAGCGAGCCTGATGTTCGATAAAAATAACCGCACGACGGTAGGATTTGCGTCCATCGGAATAGCGACTCTGTAGGGCTCCAACTTTTGCCACATCCTCAGAACTTCCCTCGAGTCTTCCCGCGAGGCGTGCACGTACTTGTCCAGCTCGCTCACCAGCTCTTCGAGCGAACAGGCCGCGAGATCGTAAAACAATTTGCGGTGGGCGCGCTCTAATGCTTTGGACGCTTCTTCCGGACCAAACCGAGCCGAAAGACCGTCGTGGTAGTAGTTGCCGGTGTTATAGTCGCGCGTGGATGCCAGATAAATCAATCGCGCCAGATCGCATGAAATCTTGGAGAGGGTGCGGTCCAGCAGATCGTTGTAGGCGGCCTGCACCGGCGTGAGTTGACGCGTGGCGTCCATCCTGATTCCAGTCTTTCCTTCCAAGGCGTACTGGGGGACTACCTTTATCAAACGATGTGAGTTCCGCTGGCAGCTTTCGGCTCAAGCAAGAGTGCTACTTGCACAGTTCTCTGACATAACCGCTGAGCATACAAAGCCAAACCGCGCACCCAAAAAGGGCCGGCGATCCGGATCACCACAGACAGCAAGCCACAAATCAACATCAGCTGCCCGTAACGCGCCACGATTCTCACTTCTGTGGTGATTCGTAAATTTTGGCTCGAACGAGCCGAAGCTACATGCTCCCGTATTACCAGACTAAGGAATGCAGATGTCTGGCTTACCCACGCCAACGCGACCTGCTTGCGCTCCCTCAGCAGCAACCTCTCTAGCTCGGAGGATCCCGTGCTCGAGACGAACGTCAGGTCGCTCTCGGAAAAAATCTTCGAAACAAAGTCTGAAGGGCATGGACCCAACTCTCCGATGGTCCCAGTCGGCGGCAGGTTCACCTGAGAATCGAATCCACCAGACCCGTTCCCCTGACGTATGCCCAGCAATAGCAAGAGAAGCAGCAGCCCGCCGGCCGCACCACTCGCAACCACTCCCCCCGGCAGGGCGTTCATGGCTGGGTCACCTTGGTCAGATATCTACGAGCGTGTTCTAGCCGGCGCAAGGTCGCCGTTGCTATTCGCTGATAATCGTTCTCTAGTCGCAAATCCGTTCCTCCATGATCAGGTACTTCGCTGGGGGACCATAGACAGATAATCCATAGAGCGAGCACTAACGGGTATGAGGCCGAATATGCATAAAACCAGAAACCTTGCCCTGCCGGCGCAACAAACATCAGAGATATCACTCGAGCGCTGACGAAAAAACCATATCCGATCAGCAGACCCCGCAAGTTCGCTCCAAAAGGAATCGCATAAAAGAGAAACACCGCCGTCAGAGCCAGAATTCCTATGGCCTGCACCGTGCGAATTGCTTCTTCGATCTCCAGAGTGTTTGCTTTCAACCACCACTCCGGATTTCCCGCCGCACTGACCATGCCCTTAAGCACTGCCAGAAGAAACACGCCGGTTAATACGACGCGCGCCATTCGTGCACTGCCCGGGAACGAGGCCAAGGCGTTCCGGTAGATCTCTAGAACCACCCCGCATCCGATGGCCACCGCCAGGAATTCCGTGCTCCAGTAAACGTAGCCGTACACAACTTTATTCGGAAAGGACAGGAAGCGAAGGACTTCTTGGGCGAGAACGAAAAATAAATATCCGTAGAAGACCGGAAAGCGCCGGGATAGCCCACTGGCGATTCCCCGGCCGAAGAGCAAAACTTCCATCCCTATGCTGGTCCACCAGAGGAACTGACTCAGCATCTTCGCTCCACCCGGAAGTAACTAACTGTCAATACACAAAGACGTCAAATGCTAGCACGAGTGAAGGAAAAAATGCAGAGCATCTTTCCCCCACTCGCTTCGCAAATCAGGCAGATCCTTCCGATCCACGGCCCGCGGGCGGCGTTACTCGTTAAACAATCCCGGGACGGGGCAGTGGTGCGCCACCATCGGCTTGCAAGACGCCAGGACGCGGCAGTGGTGCGCCACCATCGACTTGCAAAACACCGGGGCGGGGCAGTGGCGCGCCACCGTCAGCTGTTAAGGTTTGCTGCGAGGCAAAAGCAATCCCACAGGTCGAGAGACCAAGTACGAAGAAAATCTTAGCGAGTCGCATGTTTCCTCCTATAAGTTGTTGGGTTGTACAACTAACACCCGTAACCCCAAAATTACGAGTCGGTATGAGGCTAAGAGAAGAATGCTGGAGGAGTATCAGGCCGATAAGGCTGGTTGCAATTCCAACCAGAAAGTCGGGTGCGCAAGGACGCACCTTTACTGACCGTCAGCCTTGGGTACGGCGTGCCCGTTCTATGACGCGAAACAATTGGGACTCTTACCAAGAAGGCAGCCCATAAAGCGGACCGTCACGAGGCTTCGCCGTGCAGCGGCTTGAGCTCAACGGCAGTCCTAGGACGCTGCTTGACCGCTCAGGGGTCTTCGGGCGTATCATCCCGGAGTCGCTCGCTCCTCGACAGCAGATAGGCCCCCCATGGAAGCGCCTTTCAAGCGTGTAGAAGACCGCAAGCCACTGCAGGTGACCGTCGATTTATCCAGCTTGGACTTGCGCATGCCCGCCCAGGAGGGCATTACCGAAAATGTGAGTGATCGCGGGGCCCGGGTAGTCACCAAGCAGCCCTGGAAACCTAACGATCGCCTGCATCTCCGTTCGCTGTCCGGCAATCTCAAATCGCGCGCACGCGTCGTTTATTGTGTACCGGTGCCCGGAGAGAAGTACGCGATCGGACTGCAGTTCTTCGCCGCTGCCGGCACTTGGCGCTATCCGTCGGCTGGCGCCCGTAAGCAATCCCGCTCGTGAGCGGTGGTATCCTTCCACCGTGTATTCTCAAAAACTCGATGTGCAGCTGATCATCCGGGGGCAGCGCCGTGCATGTCCGCTGGAATGGCTGGATCAGTTTTGCATGCGCAACTTCACCAACTCATCGGATTTTGACGATACCCTGCCGATTGCCGAGGGAAGAATCGAAGCGAGCTTTCGCGTCGTGCCGGAGCGTTTTGCCGCGGGCCTCGGTGCGTGGCTTACCCAGCGGGGCAAGGGGGAAGGAGAGCCGGTGCAAGTTGAGGTTTCGCGAGTCTAGAAGGCCCTGGCAGTGGGCTCAGGCTGCCGGTTCTTGATTCGCAAGACCCAGAAGCTCGCGAATCTTTGGCAGCGCGGCGGTGGCGGCGGCTGCTCCAACTCCCACCAATTGGTGAGTCCGCGTGAAGTCGTCCCACAGAAATGGTTTTACGTCCGGCTCGATGATCACATCCGCTTGTTGCCGCCAGGCCAGGTCGGTGTGGCGCTGGATAATCGTGAAGGACCGGCTGATCACATCTGCGGCGGTTCGCGGGTAAGCCGCGGCTCCGGGTTCCAAGAACACCGCGATGACCACATCCGCCCCCAGTAATGCAGCGCCTTCCACGGGAACCGGGGCGGTGAGAAATCCGTCGACCAAGATTCGATCTTCGTAGTGTATGGGCACAAATAAGCCGGGATACGCGCACGAGCCGCGTAGCGGCGGACCCAGCGGTCCCCCAGAGTAGTAGACGGTAACGCCCGCGTTGATATCGGTCGCGGCGATGGCCAGAGGCGTGGTCAATTCCTCGAATGTTTTTTTTCCGGTAAACCGGGCCAGATAGCGCTCGATGCGCTGATTGGTAGCCAATCCAAGCCAGGACGGGCGTCCAGCGCCCGAAGTCTGTAAAGTTTGTCAGCGCTCCAATGCGCTGCATGTCGTTGAGTTCCGCCCCAGCGCAATAGCATGCGCCGATCAGAGCACCCACGCTGGTGCCGGCCACTACATCAATGGGAATACCGCCTTGTTTCAGTGCTCGTAGCACGCCTATGTGGGCGATACCGCGCGCAAAGCCTCCCGCGAGCGCCAGGCCGACACGCGGCCGCTCTTTCAGAGACGACTCCTTGCCCATACCAAGGCACGCAGCTTTTCCTTCGAGTCTTTGAGCCAATCGATGGCGCTCGTCACTAGGTCTTCGGGCACGGTGTTCTCTTGAGTTTAGTTCTTCAGCGGGCTTCCGTCTGCAGGTTTGACCCTACCATGCTGGTTTTGTAACCTGTCCTGACATTCTAATTTTGCAGAGGGCTCGCTTGATGAAACGTCGCATCGAAAAGGCTGTGGTGCTGGGTGCTGGAACGATGGGTTCCCGGATAGCGGCCCTTTTTGCTAACGCCGGCCTGCCGTGCGTTTTGCTCGATATCGCGCCGCCCGGTTTGCCGGCAGGGGCTTCGCCGCAAGATCGCGCCCGGGTTGTTAACGCAGGGCTCGATGCCGCGAAAAAGGCTAAGCCCGCGGCATTTTTTACTCCGGCGCTGGCTCAGCACCTATCCACCGGAACCTTTGACGATGATCTTGCCCGGTGTGCCGAAGCTGACTGGATCATCGAAGTGGTTGCCGAAAATCTGGAAATCAAGCGCAGCCTTCTTTCCCGGGTCGCTGAGTTCCGCAAACCCGGCGCTATCGTCACCACCAATACCTCGGGACTTCCGGTTCACCTAATTGCTGAAGGCATGAGCGATGAATTTCAGGAGCATTGGGCCGGAACTCATTTTTTCAACCCGCCGCGATATCTTAGACTTGTCGAGGTTATTCCTGGTCCCAATACCTCGGCTGAAGTCATCGAGTCGCTCACTGAGTTTTGCGATCGCCGCCTCGGAAAGGGGGTGGTCGTTGCCAAAGACACGCCCAACTTTATTGCCAACCGCATCGGCACGTTCTCGATGCTCAATGCGCTGCGTTTGATGGGCGTGCTGGGAATGACTATCGAAGAAGTTGACGTTTGCACCGGGCCGGTCATAGGGCAGCCTAAGTCCGCGACGTTTCGCACCGCTGACATTGTAGGCCTCGATGTGCTGACGCACGTGGTCAAGAATATTTATGAGCGCGTTTCCCACGATGAGTCGCGGGAAATGTATCGAGTTCCGGTTCTCGTGGAAGAGATGGCGCGCCGCGGCTGGCTCGGCGATAAGAGCGGTCAGGGATTTTATAAGCGTGTGCAGGGTGGATCTGCCAAGGAAATTCTCACCCTCGATGTCCCCACCATGGAGTATCGGCCTCGCCAGAAGGCTCGATTCGCTTCTCTGGATGCGGCGAAGGGCATCGAAGACACCGGCGAACGGCTTCGAGCTCTGTTGGGTCCGGTCCTGGAAGGACGAAAGGGGGACAAGGCCCAGCAGTTTTTGTGGGGCGTGCTCTCCGAAACTTGCCTGTACGCCCTCCGCCGCGTCCCGGAAATCAGCGAAAACATTGTGGATGTGGACCGCGCGATGCGCTGGGGATTTGCATGGGAGTTGGGACCCTTTGAAATCATAGACGCCGTCGGGGTGCCTGCATTCGCCGCTCAATTACGGAAGGAAGCGCGTGACCTGCCACCGGTACTGGAAAAGTTTCTCGCCACCGGGAGAAAAAGCTTTTACGAATCCAATGCGGGGGCCACAACGGTGTACGACATTTCCAGCGGTTCCACGAAGGCCGTCGAGGAACTCCGCGGCGTCATAATCTTGAAGTCGCTGAAGAATGCCGGCCGGGAAATTGAGCGAAATTCCGGGGCCAGCCTCATCGATTTGGGCGACGGCGTTATCTGCTGTGAATTCCACTCCAAGATGAACGCCATTGGTGCCGATCTGATTTCCATGATGCACAAAGGATTGAAGCGGCTGGAAAGCGAGTTTGAAGCCATGGTTATCGCCAACCAAGCCGCCAATTTTTCTGTTGGCGCGAACCTGATGCTGGTTCTGGTGGCCGCCCAGGAGCAGGAATGGGACGAAATTCACCTGGCTGTAAAGCAATTTCAGAATGCTAATCTCGCGATCAAATACGCGCCTAAGCCGGTAGTCGTTGCTCCCCAGGGTTTGGCGCTAGGCGGAGGTTGTGAGGTGACCCTGCACGGCGGAATGATCCAGGCCGCTGCGGAAGTTTATCTGGGTTTGGTGGAAGCCGGCGTCGGACTGATTCCGGGTGGCGGCGGCACCAAGGAAATGTTGATTCGCGCTAATGAGCGGGCGGGCTTCGATGATTTGGATCTCTTTCATGCGCTTCGGCCCATTTTCGAGACGATCGCGATGGCCAAGGTTGGCACCAGCGCGGAAGAATGCCGCGAACTCGGGTTTTTGCGCCGCGAAGATGGCGTATCGATGAGTCGGGATCGGCTCGTTGCCGACGCCAAACAGGCGGCGCTGGCTTTATCGCGCGCCGGTTATCAGCGTTCGGCTCCTAGCGGGCACGAAGGCGCGCAGACCACGCAAATTAAAGTTCTCGGCGAACAGTTTCTTGCCGCAGCCAAAATGGCCATTCATCTGTCATTGCGCGGAGGATACGCCAGCGATTACGACGCGCACGTTGGCAGAAAGATAGCGAATATTCTTTCCGGCGGCGCGTTAAGTTCTCCGCAATTCGTCAGCGAGCAATACGTGCTCGATCTTGAGCGGGAAGCTTTCGTTTCGCTGTGCGGCGAAAGGAAAACGCAGGAGCGCATCGCCCATACGCTAAAGACCGGCAAACCTCTGCGCAACTAACTCCCGATTTATTGGAGGGGCAAAACCGGATAAAAGCGTATAGATCTAGCGACCGTGACGCGGTCATGCTACGATTTGCTTCCCTAAGGCTACCATGCAAAGACTTTTGCCTCCTCGCGAAGCTGCACGAATTCTTGGTATCAGCTACCCGACGCTGAAACAATGGATCTACAACAGTAAAATTACGACCGCCAAGACTCCGGGCGGTCATCATCGCGTTCCGGAAAGCGAAATCGACCGGCTCATTCCGAAGAAGCTCCAACGTGGGGATATCCGAACCCGCCGCGGCAACTTCCGCAAGATTTCCGGGCGCAATCAACTGATTGGCCGGGTCCTGGCCATCAAATTCAGTGGACTGCTCGCCCAGATCACCCTGGCTGTTGGCGAGCAGCAGATCAACGCCATCATTACTGCTGACGCCGCTCGCGAAATGCGCCTCAAGCCCGGAGAGCACGCTGCCGCGCTGGTCAAATCCACCGAAGTTATGATTCTGCGGGTCTGACCGCCATGTCGAATCGACAGTTACGCGAAATTCCGCTACGCGCGCGAAGTACGGCACGCCACGGTCGCAGTCTGTTCTTAATCGCACTTTCCGTATGTATCGCCTTGGCGGTGGTCTCACCGCTCGGCCAGACCGCTTCGCCAGAGGCGATCCGCATAGCCGCCGCCGCCGACCTGCAATTCGCCATGGCCGAACTGGCCACGCAATATCAGGCGAAATCCGGACAAAGTCTCGATGTCACTTATGGCTCCAGCGGAAATTTCTTTTCACAGATGCAAAATGGAGCGCCCTTCGACCTCTTTTTTTCCGCCGACATCGACTATCCTCGCAAACTCGAATCCCTAGGCTTCGCCGAGCCGGGAACGCTGTACCTCTACGCCATTGGTCGCATCGTCTTGTGGGCACCTGCGGATTCCAAGCTCGACGTGACGCGAGGGTGGGATGTTTTGCGCGACCCGGGGGTGCGGAAAATTTCGATTGCGAACCCGGAACATGCTCCTTACGGCCGCGCTGCTGTCGCAGCCTTACGCACCGCGGGGATCTACGACCAAGTCTCCGGCAAACTCATCTACGGTGAAAACATTTCGCAAGCCGCCCAATTCGTCCAATCCGGCAACGCCCAGGTAGGAGTTGTCGCGCTTTCGCTGGCTATATCCCCGGCTATGAGCGATGGTCATCGCTGGGAAATTCCCGCCAATCTGTATCCGCCGATTGAACAGGGAGTAGTGGTTCTCAAGGCTTCCAAGAATAAGCGAGCCGCCATTTCCTTTCTGGATTTCGTGAAGAGCGATTTCGGCCATACCACTCTCGAAAAATTCGGCTTCTCAATCAGTCCGGCCGCTTCCCAGGCCAGCCAATGAGCAACACTGCACAATCCGGTTGCGATGGTTGGCCCAGGCTTATATCGGGCTGACCCATGTCCGCTTTGCTCCTTTCACTCCGACTGGCAAGCTGCGTTACCGCCATCCTGTTTGTCATCGGTATTCCCCTCGCGTATTGGCTTGCGAATTCCCGCTGGGGCGGGAAATTTCTGGTTGAGGCTATCGTTGCCCTTCCACTGGTTCTTCCCCCTACGGTTCTCGGTCTTTACGTTCTAATTGCGATGGGCCCACGCGGGCCGCTGGGCAAGCTGTGGATGGCCCTCTTTGGCCATGGCTTGGCATTTACGTTTCTGGGCCTGGTGTTTGCGTCGGTTCTTTATAGTCTCCCCTTTGCGGTACAGCCACTGTTGGCCTCGTTCGAAAGTGTCGATCGCGAATTGCTCGCGGCCTCGGCGGTCCTGGGTGCTGGCCGCGTGCGAACATTCTTCCGGGTGATTCTGCCGCTGTCGGTCCCTGGAGTGATCACCGCACTGGTGCTCAGCTTTGCCCACACACTAGGCGAATTCGGGGTGGTGCTGATGGTGGGCGGCGACCTCGCTGGAGCTACCAGAACGGTCTCCATAGCCATCTACGATCACGTGCAGTCGCTGGAGTACTCCGAAGCAAATCGCATGGCGGTGGTGTTGTTGGCCTTCTCTTTCGTCACGCTCTCCATTGTGTACGGACTGAATCGCCGTTTCGGGCCTCGGATTTGGTCGGCATGGTCATCCCGATAATCCCGCCGGATCTCGCCGTCCGTATTCATTTCGAACGCCACAGTTCTAGCGCTTCTCCCTTCGTGCTCGATGCGGCCTTTGATGTGCCGCCGGGTATTACCATTCTGTTCGGCCCATCCGGAGCCGGAAAATCCACGATACTTGATTGCATCGCCGGCTTGGTTCGTCCGCATGCCGGCTCCATAGCTATAGGTGGCGAGGTTGTGTTTGATTCCAGCCGCAAAATCAACCTGCGACCTCAACATCGCCGAGCCGCTTATATGTTTCAAAAACCCGCGCTGTTTCCACACATGACCGTGGAGCAAAACGTCGCATATGGACTCGCTAAACTCCGCGTCGACGAACGCGTTAGCCGGGTCCGCCAGATTTTAGCCGCGATGCGCATTGAAAACGTGCTCGATCGCAAGCCACGCGAAATCTCCGGTGGGGAAGCACAACGTGTCGCGCTGGCGCGCTCGTTGGTGACTCTGCCGCGCGTTCTGCTGCTCGACGAACCCCTGACCGGACTCGATGTCATGCTTAAATCTTCAATTGTCGACGATCTTCGCGCCTGGAATTCTGCCCACGGAATCCCGATCGTTTACGTGACCCATAATCGCGACGAGGTAGACGCAATCGGCGAACGGGTAATTGTTCTTGATCATGGCCAGGTAATCGCATCCGGCAGCACGTCCAACGTTCTGGATGCACCACGTAGTAAAGCGTTGGCGCGGGCCGCGGGCTTCGAAAATTTGCTCCGCGGCGAAGTGATGGATATTCGAGAGAACGACGGAGTCATGCGGGTGCAGCTGAACGCCGGCGGCACCGAAGACCAAAGATCACCAGGATCGCCAATCGGAGTAAGGGGAATCGAGCCAGCGGAAATCGAAGTACCGGTAAGCTTTGCGCAGGTAGGCACGCAGGTTGTTGTTGCGATTCGGGCTGGAGACATCCTGGTTGCAATGCATCGTCCGATAGGGTCAAGCGCGCGGAACGTCCTGGAAGGTCGCGTTCTTTCGCTTGAACGTCGCGGAACCTTGGTAGCTGCGCGGGTGGATGCCGGCGTTGTGTTCCAGGTCCATCTCACCTCCGGAGCAGCGCGCTCCCTCGAAGTTGCCGTGGGCATGCACGTCTGGCTGGTCCTGAACACTCACTCTTGCCACCTAGCGAGCGAGTAACGTGTTCGGATCAATTCGGTCTTGTTGCGGTGGTACCGTGCGCGTCATGCGCCGGCGGTGAAAATCGCACCTCGTCGGCTGACAGCGTGTCGCCGTTAGGCGTCGCATGAATGACCACGCGCTCGCCGGCCGCCAAATCGGAAAGGCTGGCGGTTTTTCCATCTCCCCAAACATAAATCGTGCCGGAAACGAGTTTAACTTCCACGGACTTGCCGTCGGCGGTCTTTACGGTTACCGAGTCTCGGGCGACCTTCTCCACGGTCCCGATGACGTGGATCTTATCGCCGTGGGCCAACACTGTAACTGCCATAAGCATGACCAGTGCGAACAGGCCGAGCAGCCGATCTTTCATAGTCGCTCCAATCCGTTGCGGCCCACATTCAACATCCGACTACCTTAATGAGAGTGCGAATGCGCCGCTGGATGTTGCCCCGGCGGTTCTCCCAAAAACTCGTTTTCCTGCCGTTGTTCTTCCCGGTCGCCGGGACTCGTCGGATTGTTCTTTTCCATCTCCAGGCGTTCCTGGGTGGTCAGGTATGGGATATGCCGCACGAATAGCACCAGCTTCCAGGTATCATCCGCTGAGTCGTGATGTCCGCCAAACGCAGGCATCCCCGTGAAACGCACACCATTTTCGATAATCCAGAACAACTCGCCATCCGAGAGCTTCTGGGTCTCTCGGTCGCGAAGATCTGGAGCTCTTGGGTACAGTCCTTTGCCAAACATGGTATCGCCGCTGCCGTCATTTGCATGGCAGACCGAGCAATGATCGGCGAAGTGCATGGCCGCGTCATGGAGAGCCTCATCGGAGAGCTGCACCGGATTCGGCGTTTTGCGCGCATCCGCCGGGATTGCCAGACGGCGCGCGTTTCGCGCCAACATCGCCTCCAGCGGCGACGGCGTCGCGCGCGCGCTCAGCCCGTTACGCAGCATGGATACTGCCACACCGACACCCAGCGCGACCAACACCACAAAGCCGGCGATCAGCGCGGTCCCGGGCCTCATGTTTGCATGGTAGCCGACCCCCTGGCCGCAATCCAGTGGTGCAGACCCGGTGCTGTGACTAGGCCAGTTTCCCGTCGGATGGTTTGCGGCTTTACGAACCGCCACTCTCTGATACGATGAGCTCGTAGCACGCATCGCGTGCCGATACCCTACACTGGGTTCTCTCGTTCCGCATGAATACACCGCAAAACTTCGCTGAAGCTGTTTTGAACGGTCAGTCGCGTCAATCACTCCGCCGGTCCGATGCCGACCGCTTGCACCTGGCAATGGAAGGCTGTCCGCCGGAGGTCCGGGAGTGTCTCAACGCTGCAAGCGAGGGCGCCGAGCTTTCCTTTGTGCAAGCTATGCTTTTGGCCACGGCCGAAGGGCCGGCGCTGGAAGCCCTGCTCGTAACCGCCAACGCTCTGCGCTACGAGTCTGTCGGGGACACCATCACCTACGTCGTAAACCGCAACATAAATTTCACCAACGTCTGCTTCGTGGGCTGCAGCTTCTGTGGCTTCGCTCGCGGACCGGGCGCCCCGGACGCCTATTCGCTCCCTGTTGACGGCGTGGTCGCCAAAGCTCGCAGTGCCTGGGAGCAGGGCGCTACGGAAGTCTGCATCCAAGGTGGTCTGCCGCGTGATCTCGATGGGTTTTTCTATCGGGACATTTTACGAGCCATCAAACGTGCCATCCCGGAAATGCATGTGCATGCCTTTTCTCCGATGGAGATTTCTTACGGCGTCGACAAGACTGGCATGTTGCTGCGCGACTACCTGCAGATGATGAAGGACGAAGGCCTCGGCAGCATTCCCGGCACCGCCGCCGAAATTCTTGACGATCGGGTGCGCCAGCTGCTCAGTCCCAATAAGCTGCCAGTTGCTCGCTGGGTCGAAATCATCACCACCGCGCACGAGCTAGGAATTCCGACTACGTCAACGATGATGTACGGCCATGTCGAAGAGCCGGCCGATTGGGTACGCCACCTTCTGCTGCTTCGATCGATTCAGAAACGCACTGGCGGCTTCACCGAATTTGTTCCGCTCGGCTTCATCCACGAAAACACCCGCCTCTATCGTCATGGGGACGCTCGGCCCGGCGCGCGACGCGAAGAACACCTCCGCGTCCATGCGCTCTCGCGCATCCTGTTGCACGGCGCCATTCACAATCTGCAAGTGTCCTGGGTCAAGTTGGGTTTTGAGCTTTCGCTCGCCTGCCTAAACGCCGGGGCCAATGATTTCAGTGGCACTCTGATGGAAGAGAGCATCTCGAAAGCCGCCGGCGCCGCCCATGGTGAATATGTTGCGCCCCAAGACTTCCGGCGCATGATTCGCTCCCTCGGCCGCGTTCCCGCGGAACGAAACACTGGTTACAAACTGCTGCGGGTCTTCACCGATTCAGAACAAGAATCTGCGCCGCAATCGAAAACTTCTTCTCCAATCCTTTCGTTAGCTCCCAAAAACCCACACATTCCGTACGCCGAAGGATCGTATTGATGGACCCGGTGCGTGGTGTTTTGCTCCCGGTAAAAGATTTGCGCGATGCCAAAAAGCGGCTGGCCGGTCTTCTCAACCCGGAGCAGCGTTTTGCCCTGGCGAATGCCATGCTTGCCGACGCCGTGCACGCTCTTCAAGGTGTCCGCCTTGCGCACACCATCTTCGTGGTCACCAACTATGCGCCAGTGATTCGCACCGCCCTGGAAAACGGCTGGGAAGTGATCCGCGAATATCAGCAAATCTCGGAAAGCATCTCGGTAGATGCTGCCTCGCGTCACTGTGCTTCGCTCGGCGTGACTTCGCTGCTGCGCTTGCCTCTGGATGTTCCGCTGGTGCAGGCGTCCGATGTTGACGAACTCCTGGCCATCGAGTGCGAGGCTCCAGCGGTCATCCTCGTCCCCTCTCGCGATGGCACCGGCACCAACGCCATCCTCCGCGCTCAACCCGACCTATTTCCTTCGCATTTCGGTACGGGCAGTTTCACCAAGCACACCGCGGAAGCCGAACTCGCGGGTGCAAAGCTAATCGTCCGCCGCAACCCCCGCTTGGAAATGGACGTGGACGATGAAGCGGACCTGCGGGCGTTGCTGCAACACGACCTGCACAGGACTGAGACTGGGGCTTGGATGGAACACAGCGGAGTCGCCCGGCGACTCCGGGCGTCGACGAGCACACCTACACAAACATCGATAGCCGCGACGCTGGATGCCTGAGAAGTCTCGATGAAATCGAAAATCTACCCCAGTCTGGAGGCTGTCGTTGCGGACATTCCCGACGGTGCGCGCATCATGTTCGGAGGCTTCGGCGGTGCCGGTTTTCCCAATAACTTGATTCAGGCGCTGGAGCGCAAAGGCACCAAGGACATCGTCGCCATCAGCAACAACTGTGGTACGCGCGACGGCGAACTGAGCGTGCTGTTCAAGCACCACCGTATCCGCCACGTCATTGCCGCATTTCCCGGTCCCCACTCTTATTACTTTCAGGAACAGTTCGCCGCCAAGGAAGTCACCATCGAGCTGGTCCCACAAGGCATTCTGTGCGAGCGCATGCGCGCCGCGGCTGCCGGTTTGCTCGGGTTTTATTCCACCGTTGGCGTCGGTACCGAAGTCGCTGAAGGAAAAGAAGAGCGCATCATCGACGGTAAACGCTGCATTCTAGAGATGCCCATCCACGCGGACTACGCTTTCATCAAGGCGCAGCAAGCCGACGAATTGGGAAATCTCACCTACCGGATGGCGGCGCGAAACTTCAATCCGATTATGGCTATGGCCGCGACCACCACCATCGCCGAAGTAGAGGAAATCGTCCGGGTCGGATCCATTGGGCCGGAAAACGTGATGACCCCGGGGATTTTTGTGCGCCGCATCTGCCATGCCAAGGGCATTCGCTATGCCAACTAAGCTTCGGCTTACCCGGGAGCAGATTGCCCGACGCGCCGCGTTCGAATTGCAAGATGGAGACTACGTCAATCTGGGGTGGGGCATACCCAATCTGATTGCTGATCACTTGCCTGCTGGCATGACCGTGTATTTTCACAGCGAAAACGGCATCCTTGGCATGGGGCGTCGGGCAAAGCCGGGCGAGGAAGATTACGACTTGGTCGACGCCATGAAAGTCCCGGTGACTCTGGTTGCCGGCGCTTCGTTCTTTCACCAGGCCGACGCCCATCTTATGACCAGAGGCGGCCACTTGGACGCCGCCATTCTCGGCGCCTTCCAGGTTTCAGAAAAAGGTGATCTCGCCAACTGGAAGATTCCGGGTGCCAAGGGACCCGGCGCCATCGGTGGAGCCATGGACATTGCTGTCGGCGCTAAGAAGTTAATCGTCTGCATGGAACACACCACTCGGGAAGGCGTTCCGAAAATCGTTCGGCTATGCAACTACCCGCTCACCGGTTTGGCGTGCGTTACCACCATCGTTACCGATCTTGCGGTTATCGATGTCCGCGGCGGCCAGCTGGTCCTGCGTGAGATTGCGGAGGGATGGACCGTCGCCGAAGTCCAGGTCTTGACCGATGCAATCTTGATTGTCCCGGCAGGCCCGGTGGCGAAAATTCGGTTGGTGTAGCTGTTGTGCAAAATTTCGTACCGCAAAAGGCTTGACCCTTCTTATTCTATGTTTCGCCGGCAGGGGTTGTTCCTATGATTACCGCAGAAGTGGTAGAGTTTGGTAGAAAGTCCGGCCCTGAACATCTCTGGAGGTTCCCATGTTGGAACAAATTCCCGCGAAATACGCCGATCTGCTGGAGAAAAAAGCATTTGGCAGTCTCAGTACATTGATGCGTGACGGCAGTCCGCAAGTAACACCAGTTTGGGTGGATTACGACGGCAAGCATGTGCGCATAAATTCAGCCCTCGGCCGGGTAAAGGACAAGAACATACGTCGCGATCCACGGGTTTCCGTCTCCATTCAAGATCCCGAGAATCCCTATCGGTACATGGAGATTCGTGGAAAAGTGGTTGAGATCACTCAAGAAGGCGCGGACGCGCACATCGACAAACTGTCGCAGAAATATCTCGGTAACCCGAAATATCCATTCCGTCAGCCCAACGAAGTGCGCGTATTGTACAAGATCGAGCCGGAAAAAATCAGCTCGATGGGATAACTCGCGTGCGTTTCTAGCAAGCGAGCGTGTGGTCTAACTGTTCAGGACAACCACACTTAAAGACGAGCTTTGAGTTGAGCCGAAATTTACGTTGGTTGGATCCAAGGTCATTATGATGTTCCAGAATGCTATGCCTGGAGCTGTCGACGAGCGCCAGGTGCAGTTGGATCTGGCCGCTGAGTCCAAAATTTGCGGCGTAGCAAAAAGTACGCAGGAGGCTTGGCCGTTCACCAGTGGCGGCTGCTGCCAACGCTGAGCACCGACGTAACCATGGTAGAACTCGGACGTCGCCCCCCGGTCGCGAAAATGTCCAGGTCCAGCATCACCACGCTTCCTTGTATTTTCACGTTGCATGGACGGCCTCCCGCGTGGTCGTCAGCGGGGTTTAACTCCGCAAAGTACCAATTCACTTGGTAGCCGCCATTCGCAAGCGGAGTGCTGTAGATCAGCGGGCCAGTATCCGCCGCCATTCGGCCACTTTGAAAAAGTGAATGTGGAAAAAATCAGCGACAATTGTCCGAAAGGATAGTTTTTAGACCGCTTCGGCCTAGTATCCAGCCGGGTCTTGGAGCCGGAACTCTCTGCGAGAGAGGAAGGCAATTCGAAGTTGGGCGGGTGTGAAATTACATCCGCGCCGCACAGCGAGCCGCAATGTGGCCGTCGGCCGTTCGCATGATAACTACCAGGCTATCCGTCAAGGGCACGCCGCTGCTGGGAATTTCGAACTCGTACGACCATTCGAATCGCTCGGGCAGGTCTTGAGCGCGCGCGACAAAGTATGGAATTCTCGGGTCCACGGAAAAATACTTTCGCGCCACATCCGGGACGGGGCGTAACTGTACGCCACGTTTCCAATAAATAGATAGGGTAAGTGAGCTCATCATCTCTCGGGTGAGATAGGTTCGCGGTCCGGTCTGCTCCATGTGCAGGGAGCAGGGGAAATCGTAGACGATGAACGCCAGGAGAACGCGGTCCGGAAATTCCGTCAGCGTTTGCGAACCGCGCCGAAACACCGTGCCGGAGTCAGTCGTGTCCACGCGCTTCAGGTTGTCGAAGAAATGTGGCGATGTTAAGCGGCCGGAGACGCGGAAGCACGCCCCGTTGGGCAGCGAACCATCGGTGACCATCACAATGCCGCCGTCGTAATTCCAGACAGTCTTATCGCGCGCAGCGTTCGGCAATGCAAACGTACATGGGGGAGCCCACCACGTGACGATCAAGAACGCTGAAATCACCTGCCCAAAGCGCACGTAAAGCTCTCCGCCAGCAAGTGTAGCGACCCGCAGGGGGAAACGTAAACATTCAACGGCTGGGGACAACTAGACGCCGAGTTGGAGATCGTGGCGAACCGTGTGCTCACCTAGCAAACGATTGCTACGGGTGCGTCATCTCCTCGGCCCGCATCAGAGCATCAAAATCATCGCCCGAAATCAGTCCGAGCTTGAGCGCCGCTTCGCGCAAATTGGTGCCGTCACGGTGTGCGGTCTTCGCCACCTTGGCCGCATTGTCGTACCCGATTTTCGGCGCTAGCGCCGTCACCAGCATCAGCGAGTTGCGAACGTAGCGGTCGATCTGTTCGCGATTCGCTTCGATTCCCTGAATACAGTGATCCACAAAGCTGACACATACATCGGCAAGCAATTCCACGGAGTGCAGGTAGTTGTGCGTTAGTACCGGCTTGAAAACGTTAAGCTCGAAATTGCCCTGCGAACCGGCGATGCCGATGGCCGTATCGTTGCCCATCACCTGCACCGCCACCATGGTCACCGCTTCGCACTGGGTTGGGTTTACTTTTCCAGGCATGATCGACGACCCCGGCTCGTTTTCCGGCAAAATTAATTCGCCCAGCCCACAGCGCGGCCCCGAAGCAAGCCATCGAATATCGTTAGCAATCTTCATCAACGACGCAGCCAGGGTCTTCAGGGTGCCGCTGGCGAACACGATTTCGTCATGGGCTGACAGCGCGGCAAATTTGTTCGGATGGGAACGAAACGGCAGGCCGGTCAGCTCCGAAATCTTGCGAGCCGCCCGCTCCGCAAATTCCGGAGGTGCGTTTAAGCCGGTCCCAACCGCCGTGCCACCAATCGCCAGGTCGTACAGCCCATCGAGCGCGAGCGCGATCCGGGTCCCATCGCGGTCCAGCAGGCTCACCCAACCTGAGAATTCCTGGCCCAGCGTGAGCGGCGTCGCATCCTGCAAGTGGGTGCGCCCGATTTTAACGATCTCCACGAATTCCTTGGCTTTCGCATCCAGCGCATCCCGTAACTTCTTGAGTGCCGGAAGTAGAGATTGGCGGGTCTCCGCCGCCGCCGCGATGTGCATCGCGGTTGGGAAGGTGTCATTCGAAGATTGCGACATATTCACGTCGTCGTTCGGATGAATCGGAGCCTTGCTGCCCATCACCCCACCGGCGATTTCGATCGCCCGGTTCGAAATCACCTCGTTTACATTCATGTTGGTCTGGGTGCCGCTGCCGGTCTGCCAGACCCGCAGAGGGAAGTGCCCGTCGAGTTTTCCCTCGATCACCTCGTCCGCGGCCTGGGTGATTAACTTGGCTTTTTCCGACGAGAGCTTGCCCAAATCTTCATTGACCAGTGCCGCTGCCTTTTTCAGAATGCCGAACGCGCCAATCAGTTTCGCGGGCATCACGTCTTTTCCGATCGCGAAATGGATCAGCGACCGAGCCGTCTGCGCTCCGTAATAGCGGTCGGCCGGTACTTCGATTTTGCCCATGCTGTCCGATTCGGTTCTGGTGTTGCCGGCGATGGCTGTTTGTGTGGCTTCGGACATGACACCTGCCCTCGAATTCCTGTCCGAGTTTAACATCCAGGAAAGGAGGGAAGTTAGCCTCTCCCGGCATTTTCCTCAGGGGCGCCGGGGAAGAGGCACGGCAGGCCGGGAAATTGCTCATGTATACTTATAGGCGGGGAAGTCGCGTTCGTCCGGTTGGCAATGTTATGGGAAATGCAACCACTGCGGTAAGGCCTTCGGCTGGCGTCCGCCTGCGCCGAAAGCTGCGGTTCGTACGCACCCGCGTTCGCGAGCTGCGCATGATCGCTAGCGCGCTGGTTTCCACCCGGCATCCCGTCCTGGTTCATATCATCCCCATGCGCCGTTGTAATCTCGATTGCGGCTACTGCAATGAATATGACGATGTGTCCAAACCGGTGCCTCTGGAGGAAATGAAGCGCCGGCTGGATCTCCTCGCCGACATGGGTACCTCGGTCATCACCATCAGTGGTGGCGAACCCTTGATGCATCCGGAGATCGAAGAGATCATTGACCACATTCGCAAGCGCGGCATGATCGCCGGCATGATCACCAACGGATTCCTGCTGAGCGAGAAACGCATTCATGCGCTCAACACAGCTGGCCTCGAGCACCTGCAAATCAGCATCGACAATGTGATGCCCGACGAAGTGTCAAAAAAGAGCCTGAAGACGCTCGACAGCCGTCTTGAATGGCTCTCCCGGTACGCCGTTTTTCAAGTCAACATCAATTCGGTTCTCGGCAGCGGCGTCAAGAATCCTGAAGATGCCCTGGAAATCGCTCGCCGGGCGGTCGCCCTGGGTTTCACAAGTACCGTCGGAATCATCCACGATGGCTTCGGCCAGCTGAAGTCGCTCAACCCTCGGCAGATTCAAATCTTTGAAGAAATCATGGACCTTGGCAAGCGCTCGTATTCGCGCTTCAATGATTTCCAGCACAATGTCGCTCGCGGCCGGGAGCACACCTGGCGTTGCCGTTCGGGCTCCCGGTATCTCTACATCTGCGAAGACGGCCTGGTCCATTGGTGCTCTCAGCAGCGCGGCTACCCTGGTATTCCTTTGCATCAATACACCCCAGAGATGCGCCACCGCGAATACTCCACCGAAAAATTCTGCGCTCCTCGTTGTACCGTGTCGTGCGTCCAACAGGTCGCCTTCCTGGACAATTGGCGTAGTCCCCAGACCTTGAAGCCCCTCCCCATGGCTCCTCCTCCAGCGGCCAGTCAGCTAGTTCAAATCGGTTCAAATCGCGGCGATTAACCGCCCAACCCTCCTGTTCTCCGTGGCTTTCCCCCAATTATTTCTGGTCGAACACATCGTTGATTCGAAACAATTGACCGCTTGTCGTTCCTCTCTAAGAATAGGCGCATGGCCGCCACTATCCAGATCGAGAATTTGTCTAAGGACTATCCTTTCGGATTCCTGCATCTGAAGACCAAGACCTCCCTCGAGGGGCTCACCATGAATGTCGAGGAAGGCGAAGTTTTTGGCTTTCTGGGTCCTAACGGCGCAGGAAAATCCACAACCATCAAGCTGCTGATGGGACTTATTTTCCCAACCACCGGCACCGCGCGCATCCTTGACAAGCCCATCACCGATATCGAGATGCATCAAGACATCGGCTATCTCCCGGAACAACCCTATTTTTACGATTACCTGACCGCCGGCGAACTGCTCGACTACTTTGCTCGCTTCCATCATCTGACGGCCACGGACCGCCGCACACGGGTTGATCGCGTGCTCAAGAAAGTCGGTTTGGATACCGCCAGGAAGATTCAGCTCCGCAAATATTCCAAAGGTATGCTGCAGCGCGTGGGTCTGGCCCAAGCCATTCTGCACCAACCCAAAGTCGTCATTCTTGACGAGCCCATGTCCGGGCTCGATCCCATCGGACGCCGGGAAGTCCGCGACATCATCCTGGAACTCAAGCGCGACGGAAAAACCGTGCTGTTCTCCACACATATTCTTTCCGACGCCGAGATGCTCTGCGACCGCGTCGGCGTCATTGTCGGAGGCAAGCTGCGCGGCGTAGGAGCACCGGACGAAATCGTTGGACTGAAAACTCAAGGGCTTGAGATTCTGTTCGAATATTCCGGGACGGCCGGGAAGACTTTGCCCCTGCTTGGCAGCGCCACCCGCACTGGCAATCGCTATCGTCTGCAGATCAGCGAGTCGGAGCTGTACGCTGGGCTGGACCAGCTTCGCGACGCTGGCGCCAAGCTCCTCTCCGTCACCCAGGTCAAAGCCTCGCTCGAGGAATATTTCATGCACCTGGTTGCCGAGGATCGCACCCAGGCCTCCGCCATCGAGGTCAGCGGAAAATGAATCGCGTGGCCGTGGTGGCCCTGAATACCTTCCGCGAAGCGGTCCGCGATCGCGTTCTTTATAATCTGGTCTTTTTCGCTCTGCTGATGATCGCCGCCGCCGTCCTGGTTGGGCAAATTTCCGTGGGCATCGAACAGGAAGTCATCGTCACCCTGGGCCTTAGCGCCATTTCCGTTATTGGTCTGCTCATCGCCGTCTTCATCGGCGTAGCCCTGGTCTCTAAAGAGATGGACAAGCGCACTCTCTACGCGCTTCTCGCCAAGCCCGTGCACCGCTGGCAGTTCCTGCTGGGAAAATTCTTCGGGCTGCTGCTGACCCTATTCGTCAACCTCATCGCCATGTCGGTCGGTCTGTTTGCCGCTATGTGGTTCCTAAAGCAATCGCTGGTCCGCTCCGATTTGGTCATCCTGATTGCCGTCTACTTCATACTTCTGAAGCTTGCCGTGGTGGTGGCTCTGGCGCTGCTGTTTTCCTGCTACACCACGCCGCTGTTATCCATTCTGTTTACCGCCGGGCTGTACGTCTCCGGCCTGTTCGTCAAAGAGATGCGCACCATCCACAATGAAATGACTTCACGTGCGCTTCAGGTTTTTCTGCGCTGGCTTTCCTACATCCTGCCGAACTTCCAAAATTTCGATGTCATGGGCGCTGCCGCGCACGGCCGGTCCATTCCCGGGTCGCTGGTGTTGGAAAATACGGCCTATGCGGCGCTCTATTGCGCAATCGTGCTGGTGCTAGCATCGGCCGTTTTTAGCCGAAAGAACTTGAAGTGACGTCTCGAACTCTCAATGCGATGTTCGTTCCACTCTGCGTTCTGCTGGGGTTCGCCGGCATTTGGTCACTGCAGCGCAAGATTGATGCGCAATTCTCGGCCATCTATGAGGAGCGTGACGACCTGCTGCTGCGCTCGGGTCCCGCGCTCAAACTGATGAGTCTGGAATACGCTCCCTTGCTCGCCGACATCTATTGGACTCGCGTCATTCAGTATTACGGCCGCAAGCATGCGCGGCAGGACGCCGACGTGCAGTTGCTGTGGCCTTTGCTGGACATCACCACTACGCTCGATGCTCAGCTGATCATTGCCTATCGCTTCGGCTACACCTTCCTGAGCGAGCCGCCGCCGTATGGTGCGGGCCGCAGCGATCTGGCTGAGCGGTTGTTGCAGCGCGGAATCCGCGAAAATCCCGATCAGTGGCGCCTCTACGAAGACCTGGGATTTCTCTACTATTACAACTTCAAGGACTATAGCAAATCGTCTGCTACCTTCCTGGAAGGCAGCAAGAATCCATCCGCGGAACTCTTTATGAAGGTATTAGCAGCCAAAATCTTGGAGCAGGGTGATAATCGGGACACTTCCGCATTTCTCTGGCAGGAAATTTACAGCTCTGCAAAAAATGACGATATAAAAAAGAACGCCTTAACTCATCTCCAGCTATTGCGGGCTCAAGCCGACTGCGATCAGCTCGATCTTCTCGCTGCCGAGTACAAGAAAAGAACCGGGCGCGATCCCGATTCTCCGCGAGATCTAATCAATGCCGGCCTGCTGCGAGTTCTACCGGTCGACCCTCTCGGCGTTCCCTACATTTTCAATACCGACGGCAAGGCCCAGCTAAATCCAGAAAGCGCTTTATTCAAAGTTTCCGGTCGTTATCAAAAGCCTTTGTAAGTGGTTGCGGTTATTCCGTCACGCAAAGCAAGGTCATCTGCGGATCGATCAGAATCTTGCGGGGCACGCTCGTCGTCGTGAACCGGAATGCTGTTTCCTCGCCTCCGGCAACCACCACGCCCAACTTCACTGCGCGCCCGCTGCCGAAATTCGCGTACAACGGCACCGGCGCAACGAACGAATGAGGCACGCCGCGCTGCCGGAGCTTTCCGCGAATCACAAATCCTTTTTCATCCGGGCGTGCCGTGAACTCCACTCGATAGCGCGGGATCCCGGTGCCCCGCACCCATTGCTCGAAGAACCATTCCATCGAGCGCCCGCCTTCCAGGTCCATCTCTGGGGTCATTACCCGCTCCACCTCGCGTTGTAAATCCATGGTGGACAGCCCGCGGTAAGCGTATTTTTCCTGCAACGATCGCAGCAGCGCACTGAAGCGAGTGTCCGGATTCTTGCCGGCCGGCTCCTGCAGCAACTCGCGCAGCATATGAATCACCCATGCGCCCTTTCCGTAGATCACTTCCTCGAACCCGCCGGGCGCTTTCGACGAGCTAAGTCGCCCGCCGAGATCCAAAGCGCCTATTTCTGTCAGCGGAGGTTCCCCGCCGGGCTGTTTCTCGGTGAGGCGCTGGCGATACCTCTCCAGCCAGACGCGCAACGAATGATTCTCATTTTTCTGGGTGTCCGCGAATAACATCGCCAGATAGTTCGCGATGCTTTCATCGATCCATTGATCCCGGTAGCTGTTCCATCCAACCACGTTGCCCCACCATTGATGCGCCACTTCGTGGAAGGGCATTAGTTCGGTCATCATCTGTTGGCCATTCTGAGAGACCCCCGCGCGTTGCACGGCTTGCGCCGGCAGGAACGCGTACGTCGAGAGATACAGCAGCCCAGGCCAGCCTTGTCCGAAAGAGCCGGGAATCTGCGAAATGTTCAGCTTCTGAAAGGGGAACGGCCCGTTGAACGTTTCATAAAATCGAATCGACGAATCCACCTCACGCGCCAATACTTTTAACGAGTCCGCAGGACTTGGCTCCACGGGAGGCAGCTCCATCCGATTTCCGGCTCCAAATCGCGCGCTTCCCGGTGGCCCGGCGATGGCGATTTCGCCACCTGGCTGTCGACGCTCCATTCGCTCCTGGAGCGCTTCCTCCAATTGCCGGTTGGCAAACAACTCGATCGAATGCGTCTCCGAAGTAACCGACGCCGAAACATATTCGCCCACGTTAAACCCAGCCAGCGAGCTTGGCCGGTCAGTACGCCAACGGCCGACGCGGCTCTCGCCTTCCTCGTGCTCTTCGATCTTGGTACCGGTGGCCACCAGCCTCAGCTTCTTCGGCCATCGCATGGTTAGATCGTAATCCGCGAAATCGGCCATGGAACCCGTTCTGGGATACCAGTTGTCTCGCGCTCCGACGAACAGAACCCCGTTTCCGGAGTTCTCAATCACCGAGCCGTGATAATGAAAACGCACCGAAAACTCGCTCCCGCTTTCCGGGGCCGACGGCAGCACCACGAAAACGTAATCCGCCCCGCGGGCCCCCAGGTCTTCCAGCCGCACTCCCTGATTCTGAAAATATTCCAGGGTCTCGCCGCGCTCGTTGGTGATCGAATCAACGCTCAATTGCCGCGACAACGAGAACACGATCGCGCGCTGCCCGGGCCTGTCGGCCCGTAGGCGAACCTCCGCCTTGCCATCCAGCGAGGTGTTCGTCGGCAACGATGTTTCGATCTTGTAACGCAGCGCATGAAAGGCCGAAGCAGGCGCGGCCATGTCCGGCACTTTGTAGGACGCCCAGACATCGTAAAAAGAGTTGTTGCCCGCGCGCTTTTGCTGGCCAATGATCAGCTGCTCATCCCGCTTGCCGTCGAGCACGAAATCGAACGGTCCGGTCCGAGTTCCCTCAACGCCCGCGTAGAAATAGGGGCTGGCCTCCGCGGAAAGTTCCCCGGACAAAATCCTCATGGACTGGGCGGGATTGTCCAGGGCCACCAGATCGTTCCAGTGCCTGGCAAATTGCTGGTCTTCGTGCTTCTCGACTCCGGCGCTTTGCAACTCGTGAAGCAATTCCGCCACAGTATTGTCCGTAAAACGCAGCCACACATTCGTGAACTGTTCATCCAGAATTGGTGCGCCCAGAAACCAGGCCATCTGCTGCTTCTCCACCACTCCACGGGGAATCGCCAGGGTCCTTCCTCGCCCGGAAAAAACCGCTCCGGTGATCTGTCCATTCAGCGCGCTGTAAAATCCCAGCGTGCCCTCTTCAAACGAGAGCCGCACATCGGCGCGTTGCAGTTCAATTCGATCGGATGGAGTGATCTGGTAAATCGCGGTGGAATCGACTCGCAAGGAATTGAGAGAGTCGTAGCGTGCTCGCGCGGACTGTTCCGCGCCTAACGCCGCGAACGGCGCTGTGAGGCAATATGCCACGACGAGCGCACTTGCTGCTCGCATGACCACCCCCGTTTTGCTACCACCCTGTTTACGTTCGACTTGCTAAGGGTCTTGCTGACGGTTTTGCGGCCCCGCCTTGCTACCTAAAGTGTAGTCACTTTCGGCATCCCAGGACAAGCCTGTCCCTCGGGACCCCACGCGACGTCCTAAGATTGAAAAATGGTGTCGTCCCGCACTCGATTTCGCGCGCCCGGCCGCTTTCTCCGGGCCGCGATTTTGCTGGCTACCCCGTGTCTGACGCCAGCCGTACGCAGTCTGGCAGCGGACACGATTGTCCTTAAGAATGGCCGTCGCATTCCCGCCACTAGCGCTGTCGAAGCCGGCGAAAAGGTCACCTATCAGACCTCCGCCGGGGAATTGAGCTTGCCACTCTCCATCGTCGATCACATCGAGAAGGGCGGAGCATCGTTCCTGCAAGAAACCGCCGGCCACGCTGCCACAAAACTCGCAATCACCCCGCCGGCGATTGAGTCTAACGCCGCTATTGAAAAAGGAACCGTACGTGACGGCTCTGTCGATCGCGCCTATCTCGCTAAGCTGGACGGCGAAGCGCATTCCGGTTTACCAGCTGGTGATGCACTGGCCGCGTTGGCCCATCACACCGCCGCGCAATTCGAACTGTCCCACGGCGACATGGAATCGGCCCTCGCCGACGAGCGCACCGGTCTTACATTTGCTCCGTCAAGCCCGGCAATGCTCATGAATGTTGCCTATCTGCATCTGCTTCGAAGTGAATACAAGGCTGCCCTGGAATACCTCGAGCACGCTCGTTCGTTGGCCCCGGGTAATCCGGACGTTCCCAAGATGGAGGGCTGGGCCTTATATGGCTTGAACAAATTGGATCAAGCGGTGACCGAGTGGAAGCGCTCTTTAGCCCTACGCCAGGACCCGGAAGTCCAGAACGCGCTCGATAAGGCGCTGCGCGACCGTGACGAAGAACAAAACTACCGCGAGAATGAGAGCAGCCACTTCATGTTGCGCTACAGCGGCGAAGCGCAGCCCGAGCTAGCGCACGAGATCATGCACGCCCTGGAGACGCACTTCTCGGCCATTGAGTCGGAATTGAACTTTACTCCTCCCGATCCCATCGGCGTGATTCTCTACACCCAGCAAGCCTTTGCCGACATCACCCGTGCGCCAGGTTGGGTTGGCGCTCTAAACGATGGACGCATCCGCGTCCCGGTGCAGGGCCTCACCAGCCTCACCCCTGAATTATCTCGGGTCTTAAAACACGAGCTCACTCACAGTTTCATTCAACAAAAAACCCATGGCCGTGCTCCAACGTGGATGCAAGAGGGAATCGCCCAGTGGATGGAAGGGAAACGCAGCAGCGAAAACTCCTCGGCGCTGATCCAGATTTACGACCAAAAAACGGCCAAGCCTCTAAACCAATTGGAAGGCACGTGGATGGGATTGCCTGCAGACGTCGCTAGTTATGCGTATGCGTGGGCGCTCGCCAACGTTGAATACCTTATTCAAGCGGATGGTATGGGCGACATCGAACGTATTCTCAATCGGATCGCTGCTGGAGATTCGACCGAAGCCGGCCTCAGCGAAGTGCTGCACAGCGATTACGAAGATTTGATGCAATCCACGGTCAACTATTTACGCAAGACCTATATTCGGTAGATCCGACGGTCCGCCACGCTTCTCCAGCATGCCTCACGTCGCAGCCAGCAAGGCCGCCAGTAGAGCCGAACGCTCTGGCATGGCGTCAGCAACAATGTGCTCGTGCGCCGAATGCGCCCCATCGCCCACCGCGCCCAGACCGTCCAACGTCGGAATTCCGAGGGCAGCCGTGTAGTTTCCGTCCGACCCTCCGCCCACCCTGCATTCACCGATGGTAAGACCCATCTCCGACCCCAACGACTTAGCACTCTTGAACAGTCCCGCGCTGACGGTGTGCTCCAGCGGCGGCCGATCGAAGCCGCCGTGAACTTCCAGCCGGGCGCCGGGTAAGATCGGCTTCATAGCACGCAGACGACGCTCGATCCTTTGTACATCGGCGTGACCCACGGCACGCAAATCCAGCACCGCTCGGGCACGTTCCGCGATGACGTTGGTTCGGCTTCCTCCTTCGATTACGTCAGCGTTCACCGAGACTCCGCGTCGCGGATCGTTCCATTGTTCGGTCCGCACAATCTGCCGCGCCAGTTCGTGCACTGCGTTCACCCCCTCTTCGGGCGCCAAACCCGCATGCGAAGCCCGACCGTGCACCACGATTTCCGCTTCCCCTACCGCCTTGCGGGAGGTCTTCAATAGTCCCTGGGGGCCATAGGCAGGCTCCAACACAAAGACCGCATCGCTCTGTCTGGCTTCGCGTTCGATCAACCTTCTGCCCCGTTCGCTGCCGATTTCCTCATCGGAGGTCCAAATAAAGACAATTCGTTTACTCACCGCGGTGCGCGTCGCTCGCAACGTATCCACGGCAAACAGTGCCTGCACCAGCCCGGCCTTCATGTCTAAGGTCCCCGGGCCGTAGACCTTTCTTCCAACCATGCGAAACGGCATGCGCGCCAGCGATCCCGATTCATAAACGGTGTCGTAGTGCCCGATCACCAGGAGCTGGCCGGTTGCGCGTCTTTCCTCCGGCAGCCACGCGATCCTTAAGTTGTCGCCTAAGTATTTGTTCTTTATTCGCTGTACCACCAGTCCCCGCGCGGTCCACTGCTTCGCCAGTAGGCTGCAACATCGGTCCGCCGGTGTTTTCTCCAAACTCGGCGATTCCGCCTCGACCACTTGCCGCAATGCTTTCAGCATGGCCGGCAATTTGGGTTGGAGTGCTTTCAGAAGAGTCTTCAAGGCCGGCGAGTGATTCATGGCTGGCACATGCTAGCAGGGGTTAATTCGCGGGACAACGGTCTCACGCTCGTATCGCTGGCTGCTCGCTTCGCATATAATCATAGGTTTGCCGGGAAATTGGGGACGCCGTAGGGCAGGCGTGCTGTGCGATGGGGGCACTGATGATCCTCGACGTGGTCGCAATTCAAAAAATACTGCCGCACCGCTATCCGTTTCTCATGGTTGACGCCATCCTGGAAATGGAGCGCTTCAAGCGCATTGTCGGGGTGAAGAACGTCAGCGTCAACGAGTCTCACTTCCAGGGGCATTTCCCGGGCAAACCCATCATGCCCGGTGTCTTGATTATAGAGGCGATGGCCCAGACTGGCGGTCTTCTGCTTTTGATGGAAATTCCCGAGCGGGACAACAAGCTTCTCTATTTTGCGGCTGTCGACGGCGCCCGCTTTCGCCGCCCGGTCGTCCCCGGGGATCAGTTAAAGCTCGAAGTGAAGGTTCTATCGTGGCGTGGTGATTTCTGCAAACTGGACGGTCGCGCCACCGTCGACGGGCAGCTCGCCGCCGAAGCCACGCTCATGTGCAAAATGGTGGATCGCGATTCCGCCACTCCCGTCCGCGTCCCGGAAACTAAGGCCGTAAAGTGAGCGCGCCGCAAATTCATTCTCACGCCGTCGTTTCCGCCCGCGCCAAACTCGCCGCGGGTGTTCAGATCGGCGCATATGCCATGGTGGGCGATGACGTCGAGCTCGCTGAAGGTTGCGTTCTCCATTCTCACGCAATCGTTCAGGGCCCGTCGAAATTTGGCCGTGAAAACATTTTTCACCCGTTCTGCTCGGTCGGCGGCGATCCTCAGGACCTCGGCTTTCGCGGCGAAAACACCGAGCTTCTGGTCGGTCATGGCAACACCTTTCGGGAATATGTCTCTATCAGTCGCGGCACCATCAAAGGAGGTGGCAAGACCGTCATCGGCAGTCATAACCTCTTTCTTGCGTCCGCTCACGTCGGCCATGACTGCACCGTCGGCGACCACACGCTATTTGTAAATGGTGCCACGCTCGCTGGCCACGTTGCCGTCGAGGACTTCGCCACCATCGGCTTCTCTTCGCCGGTCCACCAATTCTGTCGTATCGGCCGCTACGCCTATGTTGGTGCTTCCACAGTCATCACTCAGGACGTTCCGCCTTTTTCCCTCATCGTCACCGAACGCGAGACCACCAACTTCGGGCTGAACAAGATCGGCTTGCAACGCAAAGGATTTTCTCCAGAGCGCCTTGGCTCGATTCACGAGGCTTTCCGCTTGTTGCTACGCTCCAAGCTGAACACCGCTCAGGCTTTGGCCGAAATGCGCAAATCGCTTCCGGGCTCCGCCGACGTTGTGGAACTTATTCAATTCATCGAGACCGCCGAACGGGGAATTGTGAAGTAGGGCCGACACTGCCTAACTCGCAGAGCCATCGCATGCCAGACCGAACTCCAATCTCTTCTGCGAACATCACTGCCGGCGGATGGGGGCTCATCGCTGGGAACGGACGCTTCCCGTTGTTGGTGCTGGAAGGCGCCCGCAGCCAGGGAATCGAGATGGCGGTGATTGCGCTAAAAGAAGAGGCCTCAGCGGAACTCGCCTCGTCCGCTAAACGCCTCCACTGGGTGAGTCTCGGCGAACTCAGTAAAGCCATTGACTTGATGCATCAGGAAGGTGTCACCCGAGCCGTTATGGCTGGGCAGGTGAAGCACAGTAAAATCTTCAGCTCCATACGTCCCGATTGGAAACTTGCCAAACTCTTGTTGTCGCTTCCCCGTAAAAATACCGATGCGCTCATCGGTGCGATCGCGCGGGTGCTCGAGGACGAAGGCATTTGCCTAGTGGATTCGACGCTGTTTCTTAAGCCGCTACTCCCCGAGGCCGGAGTGCTCACGCGGCGCGCGCCCGACCAGCGCGAATCTGCGGATATTCAGTACGGCCTAAGCGTGGCACGCCAGATCGCCGCCATGGACGTCGGCCAAACGATCGTAATCGCCGACCGCGCGTGCGTGGCCGTGGAAGCCATGGAAGGCACCGACGAAACCATCGATCGTGCCGCCCGCATCGCCAACGGCAAGCCTTTGGTTGTCGTCAAGGTAAGTAAACCGGGTCAGGATATGCGTTTTGACGTACCCGTCATCGGCCTCCCAACCATCGAACATATGAAGAGCGCTGGCGCTTCCGCACTCGCTTTGGACGCCGGGCGCACCTTGCTGTTTGACCGAGTACAATTGATCGTGCAAGCAGATGCTTCCGGAATTGCCATTCAGGCATTTCCGCCGGCCGGAGCTGTGGAATCCGTCGCTGCGGAACCCGGCACCGTTTCCAGGGGAATCAACCAGAAATGAGTGCGGTGACCCATTCGAACAAAACACGTGTCGCTGTAGTCGGCACCGGGGAGTTCGGCCGCAATCACGCGCGGGTATACCGCGATATGGACGGCGTCGATCTGGTCGGCGTCCACGACACCAACTCCGAACGAGCCGCCAACATCGCCGCTCAGTTTCGCACTCGCGCCTTCGCGAGCCTCGATGATTTACGCGGGCAGGTCGATGCCGTAAGTCTCGCCGTTCCCACCGCGGATCATTCCAGCGTGGGTTGTCGGCTGCTGGAAATGGGCTGCGATCTTCTCGTCGAAAAGCCCATAGCGGCAAGCCTGGCGGAAGCCGATGCACTGTTGGAAGCCGCCCAGCGTCTTTCACGGATCCTGCAAGTCGGCCACGTCGAACGCTTCAATCCGGCGGTCCTGGCTGTCGAACCCATCCTGAATCATCCGCTCTTTTTCGAAGTACATCGTCTCGGGGTGTTTACTCCGCGCAGTCTCGATGTGGACGTCATCTTCGACGTTATGATCCACGATCTCGATATTCTTCTCGCGCTGGTTCGTCAGCCGATCACCGAAGTTCGCGCCGTAGGCATTCCCGTGTTGACCGACAAAGTGGACATCGCTCATGCCCGACTGGAATTTTCTGGTGGCGCGGTCGCTAACGTCACCGCCAGTCGCGTCTCCACCGAACGAGTGCGTAAGATGCGCTTCTTTCAACAGCACGAATATATTTCGCTCGATTACGCCCGCCGCGACGCGCTGCGCGTCGGCGTTAAGCGCCCCGGCCCGCAGCCGGAATTTGATTTTGAGAAACTTCCGGCGTCCACAGTTGAGCCGCTGCGCGCGGAACTCGAAGCTTTTGTTGACGCTGTCCGCACCCGCCGCGAGCCGCCCACCAACGGCGTCGCGGGCCGCGCCGCACTACAGTTGGGGGAGCGCGTTATGGCAAGCATCCAGGAGCACAGCGAGCGCGTCCAACTCCTGACTTTCGCCTCCGCTCAGAAAGCGGATCAATGATCCCCAGACTCCTGGTTCCCTTCGGCTCCAAACCGCCTTCGGCGGACACGCCCACAACGCGCCGGCGTCCTTCCGCTTTGGACGAGCGCACCCTGGTCCCCGCCATGCTTCCGATCGTCCACCTGGACGGCCGAACTAATATTCCGTCGTCGCTTCCGCTCGAATCTATCGCTACTCGCGTTGTGGTTCCCCGCGACCTGAATCGGGCCGCTCTCGACGTGCATGAAGAATCCAGCACCCTGCCGTTGCAGCCCACCGATCTCGACGAACGCATTACCGTTCCGCAAGGCTCTGCCGCTCCGGAAATCGTCGAGCGCACCGAAAGCCTGCCGGTCGATATTGTTGACCCGGATATTTTCACCACCGGAGAGGTCAATCTTCTTGCCAAGCCTCCCAAAGAAGACAAATGGGACCTGGCCACTCGAATTGGTTCCGTCGCGTTCCACATTTTGCTTATTGCCGCGATCATCTTGCAGCCCAAGCTCTTTCCTCATCGTGCTCCAACCGAAGCGGAAATGGATCTTGCGCGCCGCCAGATCACCATCCTGCTTCCCCCCGGAGCGCTGGATGCCCCCAAGAATGCGCCGCGTCCGAAGGAGCCGGCCATGCACGTCGATCCTCGGGTGCTCCGGCGCGTCGCTCCTCCCGAACCGAAGCCCGCCCCGGCGCCCAAGGAGCCCGAGCGCGTCGCCAAGGATCTTCCTGCCGCTCCCGTTCCGCAACCGAACTCGACTCCTCCGCCTCAACCAAAGGACGTCGCGAAGGCCGACTCTCCCAAGCAACCGCTCAAGCTTGAGGCTCCCGACCAGCAGCCCACCGAACATGCTTTGCTCCTCCCGAAGACTTCACTTGGCAGTTCACTTCAGGATTCCATTCGCGAATCGGCCAAGATGAACGCCCCCGCGGCGGTGACCGGCGGCGGGCGAATTCCAAACACCCGAGGTGTACCCGGAAGTGGCGGCCAAGGCGCTGCGTACGGCGCGATTGATTTGTTGACGCCGACGAACGGCGTCGACTTCAATGACTACCTCCATCGCGTCTATCTCACCGTGAAGCAAAACTGGTTCGCGGTCATGCCTGAATCCGTGAGTCTGGGCGACAAGGGCGTCGTCTCATTGCAGTTCCGCATCATGAGAAATGGCAGCGTTCCGGCCGGGGAGCCCGTCCGCGTTCTGGCCTCCGGCAAGGAGCCCCTCGACCGCGCGGCGATCTCTTCAATTCGCACCTCCAATCCCTTCGAGCCGTTGCCTTCCGCTTTCACCGGCGATTTCATCGAACTTCGTTTCACCTACTACTACAACCTGCAGCCCGACTATTCGCACTAGTGAAGCTCATTCGCCAACAAATTCTCGGCGCTCTGATCTCCAGGCTCCTCGTCGTCATTTTTCTTTTCGTTCGCGCGTATCATCTGCTCTTCTGATGACGCCCACGTCGCTGCCGGAAAATTCGTTAATCGCCATTGTTGGACCCACTGCGTCGGGCAAATCGACCCTCGCGGCTTGGCTAGCCCTGCAGCTTGGGGGCGAAGTGCTTGCTTGCGACTCGACTCAGCTCTATCGCGGTTTCGACGTTGGTACCGCCAAGCCCAAGCAAGCTGAGCGCCGCGGAGTTCCTCATCACCTCATCGATGTGCTGTCGCCCAGTGAAAATGCCACCGCCGGTATGTACCGCGAGATGGCCATCGCTGCGCTCCACGATCTGCGCCTTCGCCAACGCGTCCCGATCTTTACCGTCGGTACCGGACTATATTTTCGTGCGCTTGTCGATGGCCTTGCGGACCTTCCACAGCGCTCTGAATCCTTGCGGGAAAGGCTGCGTGCAACTGCCGCGGCACATCCCGCAGGGCACTTGCATCGCATACTGCAACGGCTCGATCCGGAAGCGTCGCGGAAAATTGCTGAGACCGACGAACAAAAACTCATCCGCGCCATCGAAATTTGTTTGCTGACGCGCCTGTCGCTCTCGCAAGTGCACCAATCCGGTCGTCGCCCGCTCCAAGGCTGGGGTCCCCTCAAGATTGGCCTCGCTCCGCCGAGGGAGCAGCTCTACACTCGCATTCACGCTAGAACCGACGCGATGCTGCAGCACGGGTGGCTCGAAGAAGTGCGCGCGCTGGTCGCCGGCGGCCTTTCAGAGAACGCCAAACCTTTCGAATTCATCGGCTACCGCGAGGTCCTCGCGGTGCTTCGCCATAGGATGTCCATCGACGAGGCGCGCGCCGCGATCCGCCAAGCCACTCGCCGCTATGCCAAGCGGCAGCTCACGTGGTTCCGCAAAGAGACCGGCGTCCAATGGTTCGAAGGCTTCGGCGAAGAGCCTGCCCTCCAGGAAAACGCCCTGCAGTGGCTGCAATCTGAGAATCAGGATACAACTCACCCGCCGAAACCAGGCGCGGGAGTATAATCTTTGGGTGCCTCTCCTCGGGATGGAAGCCTACAGAACAGCACCCGGCATCCCGGCCCATTTTTCCGATTGGTCTCCGTGAACGTCTCCCGTCGCCAACCATGAAGGCCACCCACAGTACCTCCCCAGCCGAGCGCGCCCTTCTTGTAGGGGTGACTTGGAAACGCCGCTCCCGCATCCCCGGGCTGACCGCCGAACAAGGACGCGAGTCTCTCCTGGAGCTTGTGGAGCTGGCTCGCAGCGCTGGCGCTGAAGTTGCCGGAACGCTATTCCAGGTACGTGACGTCGCCGATCCCGCTACTTTGGTTGGCCGCGGCAAACTCGATGAAATCCGCGCCGAAGCCACCGCACACCAGGCTCCGCTGATCATTTTCGATCGCGATCTTTCCCCGGTTCAGCAGCGCAACATTGAAGAAGCCACCGAGCGGCGGGTCATTGACCGGACTCAGTTGATTCTGGATATCTTCGCGCGCCACGCTCGGAGCCGCGAAGGTCAGCTGCAGGTGGAGTTGGCGCAGTTGAACTACATGCTCCCGCGCCTCACTGGCCGCGGTACCGCCATGTCTCGCCAGGGCGGAAAAAGTGGTGGTGGCGGAGCTGGAGGGGGCGGGAATGCCGGACGAATCGGGGTTCGCGGGCCTGGCGAAAAGAAACTGGAAACCGACCGTCGCCGGATCCGCGATCGCGTCAGCAAAATCAAGTCGGGCATCGATAACATTCGAACGCAGCGTGCGCAACGTCGCGAAGCTCGCAATGCTGTCCCGCTTGGTACCATCGCTCTGGTGGGCTACACCAACGCCGGAAAATCCACGCTCTTCAATGCCCTCAGCCGGGCCGACGTCCTGGTGTCTTCGCGCATGTTCGCCACTCTCGATCCCACCATTCGCGCCATCCGCCTGCCGTCCAACCGTCGTGTTCTCCTGTCGGACACTGTGGGTTTCATTCGAGACTTGCCGAAGGGACTGCTTACCGCATTTCGTGCCACGCTGGAAGAAGTGCAGGAGTCCGCGCTCATCCTCCATGTTACCGACGCCTCCAATCCGCATCACGATGAATTGGACGACGAAGTCGACAAGATCCTTGCCGAATTGGGGGTCGCCGACCGGCCCACTTTGCGAGTCCTGAACAAGGCCGACCTACTGTCTGCTGAAGATTCGAAAATTTTCGCGCGCAACTCGGTGCGGAGTATCGCCGCTCCCGTGCTGGTTTCCGCTCTTACCGGGTTCGGCCTGGACGAACTGCTGCGGCGAATCGACCTCGCGGTGCCCATCGATCCAATGATGTCGATGTCCCTGCGGTTGCCCTTGGCTGAGGGTCGCACCTTGGCCCTGGTTCACGCGCTTGGCCGCGTTTTGCACTCGCAGGTCGAAGATGCACACATGCTCATTGACGCCGAAGTTCCCGATTCGATCGTTCGGCGTCTCCGGCTGGTCCAGTACTCGGTCAACGGAACTTCTCGAACCGTTCTGACGTAAGCTATGTGCGAGGTGAAACCATGGCCGCTTTTCTATTGTGGTGCATTTTGTTCGTATTGTGCTGGCCGGTCGCGCTGCTGGCTCTGTGCCTTTTTCCCATCGTTTGGCTGATTACTTTGCCTTTCCGCCTTGTCGGCATTACCCTTCATGGCGTTTTTGCGCTGCTCACGGCGATGTTTTTGCTGCCGGTACGATTATTGCGCGGACCGCGCGCCATCTAGGCGTTGCCCCGCTCAGTTCCGCTAGTAACTTCTTAATAAAGTTTACAAAATACTGAATTCTGGGCTGTTTTCTTGCGTTTTTCCTCGGGTTTTCTCGGCCTTGTCACCTGCCGCGATACTGTGGAAAACACTGTGGAAACACGATCATGGCGGTAGCCACATTTTCGCGGGCCCTCGGCAGAGGTCTTGGGTAGCACCCTGTGCCTACCCTATAAACTAAACAAACTAGGCAACTTATATCGTTATCTTTTGTGCTTTAACGTTCTTCGCAAGCTTTCTTTGCGGGGACCTGTAATTCGACATTTGCACAGCATCCCGGGCCGGGTGTTACGAAAGAGTATTTCCGCTTGTACTGCTTTTTAATCGCCCTACTAACTCGGAAGTACCTGCTACGCTTGACGTTGACGCACTCCTGACCGAAGTCTATAGTGAGGCTCGGCGGTTCTGGAAGCCTCTCGGGACGGCTTTTCCTCCGCTTGGCGCCCTATGAATCTTCCGAATGCACTCACGCTCCTGAGAATTTTTTTCGTCCCGGTCCTCATCGTCATCCTGTTGACCCGCAGTCCCAATATTGAAGTTTGGAATTTCCCGATGCACTTCGAATTCTGGGGCGTGCTCATCCTGCTCATGGCCGCCGCCACCGATTGGGCTGATGGGTACTTTGCCCGCCGACGTTTGCAAGTCACCACCGTGGGCATCCTGTTGGACCCGATCGCCGACAAGTTGCTCATTTCCGCCGCTTTCGTCTCCTTGGTGGACATGCATCTGGTTCCCGCCTGGATGGTTGTGATCATTATCGGACGCGAGTTCACCGTTCTTGGTCTGCGTAATATCGCTTCCGCGGAAGGCTTTACCATCGCCGCTTCGCTGCTCGGCAAGACCAAGATGGTTCTCCAGGTTTGTGCCGTGGCGGTCTTAATTGCCGGGGCGCGGCACCCCTCGCTGCAGCCCATCTCTCTCGCGTTGTTGTGGCTGGTGGTGGTCAGCGCTTTGGTGTCGGCTGCGCAATATTTCCTGCGCTTCTGGGGACAGCTGGACGGGCGCATCAAACAGCGCCGCAAGCTCCGCACTCTAGAAAATCCCAACAAAGCCGAAGATCCTATTCCCCTGTAGATCGAAGCGATGATCGCGGCGCAGCAAGTTCCCCAAACCGGCTTGTTCGCATGGACATATAAGGTTAGGCTCCATTGCTCTAGGCGTTCAACGGATTAACAAAGGAGCGAACGTGCATAGGATTCTGTTCACGATGTTGTTGCTTATTCTGGTTGGCACGGAGGTTACCGGCGCAGACGCTCCAATGAAAATTGGCATCGTGGGCCTGGTTCACGGCCATGTCGGTGCCTTTTTGAAAGGTGGCCTGCTGGCTCCCGCTGGGGGAATACTGAACCGTTCTGACGTGCAGTTGGTGGGGATCGTAGAAAAGGATCAAGCGCTGTTCGATTCTTATGCCCAGCGCTACCGGCTGTCGCCGGACCTGCACTTCCGCAGCATTGAAGATATGGTTTCTCGCGCGCATCCCCAGGCCGCGCTGGTTTTCACCGCAACTGTCGATCACAGAAAAGCAGTGGAAGAGTGCGCCGCGCTGGGCGTACACGTTCTGATGGAGAAGCCGCTCGCCACCACCTATAAAGACGCTCTGGCAATCCGCGACGCCGCTCAGCGCGGCAAGATTCACGTTCTGGTCGATTACGAAACGTCTTGGTACGGAAGCAATAACGAAGCATTCGAACTCTTGAAGCGCGGAGCCCTTGGCCCCATCTTGAAGACGGTCGTGCGCGACGGCCATGAAGGCCCCAAGGTCATCGGCGTTGAACCCGAATTTCTTTCCTGGCTAACCGACCCGGAAAAAAACGGTGCAGGCGCACTGTACGATTTCGGCTGTTACGGAGCGGACCTGATGACCACGCTGATGAATGGCGAGCCTCCTGTTTCCGTTATGGCCGTAACTAAGCAAGTCCAGCCGAATCTCTATCCGAAGGTCGACGATGAGGCTGACATCATTCTCAATTACAAAAATGCCGTCTCCATCGTACAAGCGTCTTGGAATTGGCCCTTCGGCGTGAAGCAGATGGACCTGTACGGCCGCACCGGCTACGCAAAGGCCCTGGGTCCGGACCGGGTGGAAGTTCGCAAGCTGAAGGAACCTGAGGGACAAATTCTGAGCGGCACGAAACCTGCGGCTCCCTATGACGACCCGTTGCATTACCTGGCGGCGGTTGTGAATGGGGGGTTGGACGAGGGGAATAGTTTATCGTCGCTGAAAACCAACTTGATCGTCGCTGAGATTCTGGATGCCGCGCGACAGTCGGCGCGCACCGGGAGGGCGATTTCATTGCCGCTGCAGCCCTAACCCGTTGCGAGAGCCACGTCACCTGCGGGAGTCTGGAGCTTTAGGCCGAGTCATTTTCTTGGTAAAATGTCCGCGCACCATCTAGAGGAACTCTGCGGTGACCACCAAGAAACCAAAAATCGCTCCACCATTTGACACCGGACGCTATCTCGAAAGCTCCGGCGTAAAGAGAAAAATTGTAAATTATCGTGAAGGTCAGACTATTTTTTGCCAGGGGGATACGTCTCGTTCCGTCCTGTATCTTCAAAATGGCTCAGTGAAAATTGCGGTAACTTCCCCGACCGGGAAGGAAGCGGTAATCGCGATTCTGAATCCGGGCGATTTTTTCGGAGAGGGATGCATCGCCGGTCAGCCTTTGCGAGCAGCCTCTGCCACCGCTATGACTCCCGCGTCGGTCCTGGAGGTGGAGAAACGCGAAATGATTCGCGTCATTCATGAAGAACATGAATTCTCCGACCGTTTCGTTGCCCACATGTTGAAACGTAACGTGCGCGTCGAGGAAGATTTAGTCGACCAACTCTTCAATTCCAGCGAGAAACGTCTGGCCCGAGCGCTTCTATTGATTGCCCGTTACGGCAATGAAAAGACAACTGAGAAAATCGCCGCGCGCGTCTCTCAGGAAACCTTGGCGGAAATGATTGGCACCACCCGCAGCCGAGTAAGTTATTTCATGAACAGATTTCGTAAGCTGGGGTTCATCAAATACAACGGCGGCCTACACGTGAACGATTCGCTTCTCCGAGTCATTCTTCACGATTAATGTCGCAATTTGTCCTGCAAGAATTTTGCCATGATATCCAACGCTTGCTTCGTTTCCGGCAACTGGAAGTGATACCAGAACGCGTGCGGCATAGCCTCGAAAACCACCAGTTGCGCTTCATTTCCCGCCCGGAGCAGGGCCAAATGAAACATGGACGTGTCACTTAACAACAGGTCTCGTGTTCCGGTCACCAGCAAACTCGGCGGCCATTCCTTCAAATCGGCGAACATCGGCGATAGCACCGGATCTTTGCGGTCTGTGCTACCGACATACGCGTCTTCGGGAGGGTGATTCGGATCGCGAGGTTCGAGCCGCCCAGGAAATCCATCCAGCGAAAACAATTCCTGCGAATCGGTCGGACGCGAGTAATCGGAAAGCACCGAGAACATGCCCAGCGCTCCGGGAAGAGACCGATGCGATTGTTTGAGCTGAGCCACCAACTCGGCGGTCAGAATAGCTCCCGCCGAAGTGCCAAAAACCCCGATGTTGCGCGGTTCATACGTCTTGAGCAGCTCCTGATACACCGCTACCACGTCTTGCACCGCCGCGGGAAACGGATTTTCTGGCGCGAGCCGGTAGTACACCGAAACCACTTTGATCTTCGCCAGATTGCAGATGGGTACGCCTTCAATCAGTGAGCCAGAGTCGGAGTTGAACCCCCCGCCGTGTAAGTTGATCAGCACCCGGCTGCGATTCGCGTCCGGCATGGCCACTGGCGTAATGATGTCGGTGCGCACCCCCGCCGTCGTGGTTTCTTCAATGTTCACCGGGTACAGCTGCCGGGCCTCCGCCGAATCGCGTCTCCGCCATTCATCCGTAGCCGAGCGTCTCTGTTCCAGCGTCTGCGGCGCGCTACTCTTTTTCGTTAACGATGCCAGCCACATTCGCGCTTCCGGGCTGATCGTGGACGGCATCGGCACCACCCGCACCACCTGCGCCGTCCCGTCGGCATCGAACGTAGCGCCGTCCTGTGTCGACTTTTCGTGCGGCTGCCGGCATCCCAGCAAAATCGCACAGAGTAATAACAGCATCAAGACAAACTCGCAGGCAATCTTCCGCTTGGTCACCTGAAGCCTCCCTGGATTCGGCAAACCGAACCCTAGACGGTATCGAGATGAAATGTCAATTTCAGCTATGATTCCAGGAAGACCGGCCCTAGCGCAGCCGCCCGCGAGCACCGGCAACATTCGACGGTTTCAATAATCTTTGATTCACAAGGTAATCGGTGTATAGTGCCGCCCGTATCGCGGTTCGCCGTGCGGTTTCCCGTGAATCTTCATGGACCCGGTTGGCGTCTCCTCTGCGATTCATGACAAGGCCACGTACTCCTTTAAATTTAGTCGGCGATTTCAACGAAAGGAATTGGCATGATTACGAAAAAATCGTTATCGGCATTTGGGATCATCCTGCTCGGAGCGGTCTCGGCAGTTGCTCAGGACAAGCCCGGCACCATTGCGGCGCTGGAGTTTCAGACTCCTAAGAATGGAATGGTGAAGCAATACGAAGAAGGACGAAAACAGAAAGTGGACTGGCACAAACAGCAGAAAGATTCACAACCGCTCTACGTTTGGGAGACTTTGAGTGGCGATCATACCGGGACCTATATCATCGGGCGCTTGGATCAACACTGGGCCGATTTCGACAAGCCCTCGGTGCCGGAAAAGGCCGACCTCGAAGAGTTCAATAAGGTCGTGGGGGCCAGCGTCCAGTCTCTGGTCACTCGATATTATGAAGTGCTGCCCAAGCTGAGTAGACCGCCTGACAGTTCAACGGTCTCAAAGTATTCAGAGATAATTACCTACCACGTGGGCAACGGCAAAGAAGCGGATTTCCGCAGCGCCCTCGAAAGAGCCACCGAGGCCATCGACAAGACCAAATGGCCTGTTCACTTCCTGTGGTATGTGCTGGTAAATGGAGGCACCGGGAGCGAATACGTTCTGGTCATTCCTCACACCAATTGGGCTGACTTCGAAGACAAGCCCGGCATGAAAACGTTCGCGGAAATGCTCAAAGACGCTTTCGGACAGGCCGAAGCAGATTCGGTTCGCAAGAGATTTGACGATTCCACCCAAAGTGTGACCAGCGAAATCCTCGAATTTCGCACCGACCTAAGTTACCTTCCGAGCAAATAGGGGTGCCGCCAGCGCACCCTGCGAATGTCGCCGCGCCATCACCGGCGGCGATTTTCATTTTGCAACCAAGATAATGCGCAGGACCCCCGGAACAGCAACCTCAGTGGGCGGAAGAACTCGCGGACATGTCGTCCGGCAGCGGATTCGAAGGCGACTCTTCGTCCCAGAGAATACTCAGAACCCACCAACGGGAGCCGTCGTAGAAAAGTTGGATGCTATTGATGCCACGGGTGAACGGTTTTTCCCCGGGAGCGTGGCGTGAGCCGTAGCTGCTGAAGACTTGGGCAATGCTGCCGAATCTTTGGACGCGATTGACAATGGCAGATTCATAGAATGCTGTGGTCTTGAAGTACTCGCCGGCACCAGCGATGAATTCGTCGACGCTGAGCAGGCGAATCGGCGGTCCGCCCGCGGTGCGCGACGGGACCGTGGACGTGAAGCGCGCCTCCGGAACAAAAAGAGAGCGGAAGCGATTCCAGTCGCGATCTCCCGCCGGTCCGGAGATAACGTCGTAAATGGCGTGAAGAATCGCGTCGATTGATTTCACGTCCTCGGCTCGCGGCGCAGGTACACGGGAAGCGAGCGTGGTTGGCGGAGGTGGCTGCTGAGCGAACGCGAGGGGCGCAAACGAGAGGGTGCTAACTAGCGCGGTAACAGCGAAGATTTCATGGACTTTCATTCCCTCCAACCCATCTCCTTGCGATCTGCGCCATGCGCTTGGAGCCGCACAGCGCGGCGAGTATATCGCACCGCGTCAACGGCGAAACTGAGAAATCAGCCAGAGCAACAGCGACAAAGCCAGGCTCACCAGCAGCGAAGTGGCCAGCGGAAAATAAAAGGTAGTGTGTTCGCCACGACGCACGATATCACCCGGTAGGCGCCCCAAGCGAAACGGAAGACGGGGGCTAAAATACAGGAAGGCGCCGACCGCAGCTAATACAACCGCCAGGGCCAGAAGCATTCGCCCGAGATCGCGCATGGGGTCCACGGAATCCTAAGGACCGGACGGCGCAACAATAGGTAGGCTCACCGCGACGGTGGTTCCCGAAGTGCCGGAGACAATGGGCGCCAGAACCTGCTCTGCGACCGCCACCGTGTGGATCAGAATTCCTTCCACGAATCCCTCAGGACTACGGATCGGTTGGTATACACAGTCTGGGTAAGCGTGGTCGGGCGCACCATGGCGACCTCGGTTGAAAGTACCTTCGCTTCGTTGCCAACGAACGCCACCACGGTGCGATATACCTCGTCGAGCGCCGTGAAAATTGGCCTGCCCACTAGTTCCGGATAGCTCTCGCCAACCGTCTTGCCCACCAAAGCCTCGATGGACCTACGGCCCGCCATTTCTGCGGGTGCTACGTTGACCTAAGCCCAACGGTGCTCCGGCCCGGCGATGATACCAATCGCCGAAGGGGCCTGCATCCGAAGAGACCACATGGCTAACCCTCTTCACTAGCAGGGGGCGTTAGGATTGTACTGGAAGCCGCCGCGGCGAAGTGGAGAACTAGCGCGGTCGAAAAAGCAGCGAGTTAACGAACCCGGGACGCAGCGCGCAGCCGGTCCGCCAGCCCGGACAGGAGGTAACCTAGATAAGGTCGTGTCCCGCGAAAAAGTACCCGATTTCGAACGCGGCTGTTTCCGGTGCGTCGGATCCGTGGGTGCAATTGCTGCCAATGCTGGTGCCGAGGTCGCAGCGAATCGTGCCGGGTGCTGCTTTCTTCGGGTCGGTAGCACCCATCGTCTCGCGCCACTTGGAGATCGCGCCTTCACCTTCCAGTACCATCGCGATGATCTTGCCGGACGACATGAAATCGGTAAGCTCGCCGAAAAAAGGGCGCTCCTTGTGCACCGCGTAGAACCCGCCAGCCTCTTGCTTGGTCAGCCGCATGGATTTGATCGCCACGATGGCAAAACCCGCTTTGTGAATCCGAGCCAGAATATCGCCTTGAATGCCCCGCTCAACCGCGTCAGGCTTGATAATTGCAAAGGTGCGTTCGTGAGCCACAGGTTTTCCCCTTCAGACATTGGAGTAACGCCCTGATACCATATGGACGTAAGAAAAATTCGAGACCTCTACTCGGAAAGCTTTGCCGCCACGTCCACAAACGTAATGTCGTCGGAGCAATGCTGAAATCGATTTGAAGGCTTGGTCGGCCGTTAGCTAACCTTCATCCCTGCTCTCCAGCCACAACTTGCACTCACCGCCGGATCCCTCGCCGCCCATAGATACGGTTTGAATTCGGGGCGGAGGTGCGCTTTGCCCTGCCCTCAACGAGGTTCGCCGCCACCGACCTGGCCGCTCTCCGAAGCTGCCTCAACCAACGCGAACTGCTCTGGGGCCAAAAACTAGCGCATAAGATTCAGTAAAAAGTTAAGATCCTGGTGGGTCTTCTGCTATTTCAGCGCCGCTGCCACCGTGCTTCCCAGGTCCGCCGGCGTCTCCACACATCGAATCCCCGCTGCGGCCATGGCCTCGTATTTATCTTTCGCCGTGCCCTGACCTCCGGTGATGATCGCTCCCGCGTGGCCCATCCGTCGCCCCGGAGGGGCCGTTTGTCCCGCGATGAATCCGACCACCGGCTTGCTCACGTTGGCATTGATGAACTCGGCCGCGGTCTCCTCGGCATTACCGCCAATTTCGCCGATCAGAATGATCGCGTGGGTCTCCGGATCCTCATGAAACATTCGAATCGAATCCAGAAAGCTGGTCCCGATGATGGGATCGCCGCCAATCCCGATACACGTCGATTGGCCGATCCCCAGCCGTGTGAGTTGGTCTACCGCCTCATACGTCAAAGTTCCGCTGCGGCTCACCACCCCCACATGCCCCGGCTTGTGAATGCGTCCCGGCATGATCCCGATTTTGCATTTGCCCGGAGAGATGATGCCCGGACAGTTGGGACCGATCAGCCGGGTCTGGCTCTGTGCCACCACCAGAGACACGCGCAGCATATCCATTACCGGAATCCCTTCGGTAATGCAAATCACCAGGGGAATTTTCGCTTGGGTTGCTTCCAGAATGGCGTCCGCAGCGTAAGGCGGGGGTACGAAAATTACCGACGCGTTGGCTCCGCAACCCTTGACCGCGTCACCCACGGTGTTAAACACCGGGCGCTCCAAATGTTTGGTCCCACCTTTTCCCGGCGTAACGCCACCCACCACGTTGGTCCCATACTCGATCATCTGCTGCGCGTGGAATGTGCCTTCGCGCCCGGTAAAACCTTGCACCAGCACTCGCGTATTCTGATCCACCAGCACGCTCATCGCGCACCTCCGGCTAGCGCTACCACTTTCTGCGCTCCGTCCTTCATTCCATTGGCGAGGGTGAAGTTTAAGCCGCTGTCCCGGATAATTTGCTGACCTAGCTCCACGTTGGTACCTTCCATTCGAACCACCACCGGAACTTTCAGCCGCAAATCCTTAGCCGCCGCGACCACCCCGGTCGCAAGCACGTCGCAACGCAGGATGCCGCCAAAAATGTTGATGAACACCGCCCGCACGCTCGGATCGCTCATCAAAATGCGGAAGGCGTTCTTCACTTGATCTGCCGAAGCGCCGCCCCCCACATCCAGAAAATTGGCTGGCGACCCGCCTGCGTACTTGATAATGTCCATGGTCGCCATGGCCAACCCCGCGCCATTCACCATGCACGCCACGCTGCCATCCAGCTTGATATAATTCAGGCCATACTTCGACGCTTCCACTTCCAGCGGATCTTCCTCGTCCATGTCGCGCAGTTCGCGCAAATTGGTGTGGCGGAATAGGGCGTTGTCGTCCACCGTCATCTTAGCGTCCAACGCCACCAGCCGCCCGTCGCCGGTCAGCACGCAGGGGTTAATCTCCAGCAGCGAGGCATCCGTGTCCATGAACGCCCGATACAGCGATTGCAAAAACGGCGTGGCGTGAGTGACCACTTCTGGGGGCAATCCCAATCCGAACGCAATCTTCCTCGCCTGATAAGGTTGCAGCCCGACCACCGGATGGATGGGCTCGCGCAAAATCGCTTCCGGATTGGTCTTCGCCACTTCCTCGATTTCCATGCCGCCCGCCGCGCTGGCCATGAACACTGGCAAGCCGATGGCACGATCAATCAGCAGACCGAGATAAAGTTCGCGCTTGATGTCCAGCCCTTCTTCAATAAGCAGCCGCTTGACGATTCGTCCGGCCGGCCCGGTCTGCGGCGTCACCAGATTCATGCCTAGAATTTGGCTGGCCAGATCGGCGGCTTCGTCTGCCGACCGCGCCAGCTTTACTCCGCCGGCTTTGCCGCGACCCCCGGCATGGATCTGCGCCTTCACCACCACCACCGGAGAGCGCAGCCGCTGCGCCGCCTCGCGAGCCTCCTCCTTTGTGAAGGCTACCTCCCCGCGCGGCGTAGTCACGCCATAGCGGGCCAAAATCGCCTTAGCCTGATACTCGTGAATCTTCATCGCGGAAAACCCGCCTGCCGGCCCAACGCGAAGCATTGCGCCAGTGTTAGAATTGTGCCATTCGCAAAACATCAAAGTTTACTCGGAAAGCCGCAGACGGAGCAAGACGCGCACCGAGCAATCACGAGCCCGCGCTACCTTGACTAGAGGTAGAGACACGCTGCGCACTCAGCTGCTCCGGGGAGGACGACCTGAGCGTCCTATCGATGCCCAAATATTTGGCGGTGCCTTCAGGTATCGTCACCATCGCCTTTGTTGCGGCGGTGATCTTCGCCGCGCCGCGGGTGCGCAGGCAAGACTTTGGGATTATCGTATTCTGTTGGCTGCGCAGGCCGACGGCACACCCGTCTTGCGGTTTGTGGATGGTAACGGCAAGACCGTTAGGGAGTGGTCATCGAAAGGATGGATGACCGCGACCAGCCTAGCGCCGGGAAAAGTGTTAAGCGGGTCTAGTTGGTGATTGACGCGATTGAAAATGGCCGCATCCTGACGCGCGCCGAAGCCGAAGCGGTCATGGAAGAGCTGCTGGGCGGGCGCACGTCAACGCCGGACATCGTGCGCCTGCTCACCGCCTTCAACCGCCGAGCGATTCAACCCGCCGAACTCGCGGGATTCGCGCACATCACCCGCAAACACGCTGCGCCTGTATTTGCCCGGGACGCGGACCGACCCGCGCACATGGTCGACACTTGCGGAACCGGCGGCGACGGCTTCGACGCATTCAATATTTCCACCGCCGCCGCGATCGTGGCAGTCGCTGCCGGAGCGCGCGTCGCCAAGCACGGCAACCGCGCGGCTAGCTCCCGGAGCGGCTCCGCCGATGTGCTGGAAGCGCTGGGCGTCCGTGTCGATTTGCCCTGTTTGCAAGTCGGCAAGTCCATTCGCGCCATCGGCATCGGTTTTTTGTACGCCCCGGCAGCTCATGCAGCCGCACGTCACACGGCCCCGGCTCGGAAGCAGATCGCCGCCCGCACCATCTTCAATTTGCTCGGCCCGTTAACCAATCCTGCAGGCGCACAGTCCCAAGTCCTTGGCGTGTTCTCCAGCGACGTAATGGAGCTCGTCGCCGCGACTCTCGCGGAATTGGGAATCGACCGTGCCTTTGTGGTTCACGGCGAAGGCGGCCTCGATGAAATTTCGCTGGCGGGAGAAACGCGCGTCGTCGAAGTGCACCAAGGCACGATAAAGCGGAGAATCATTGCCCCGGAAGACTTTGCAGTAACGCGCGCGCCCCTAGAGGCTGTCCGCGGTGGCACCCCAGCGGAAAACGCCGCAGCCATCCGCAGAATTTTCGACGGCGAACTGGGACCTCCACGCGACATCGTCGTCATCAATGCAGCGGCCGCCCTGGTGGCCTGCGGCGTCGCGGAAGATTTTCGCGACGCTGCTCGGTTGGCGGGCAACGCAATGTCATCAGGCGCCGCCAAAGAAAAGCTTCTCGCGTTAGCTAAATTCTCCCAAACCGCCCCGGGATAGAGCCCAAGGTCCCGGTGCGATCGCAAACCTCAACGGCCACTGGCGCTTAAGGACGCTCGGGCTCTCCAGGTCGACGACGTGATGCCAGAATCCCGGTTGCCGCCCCGGCGGACAGAAAAATAGAAAGCCGCACCGTCTGCGTGCCGGTACGGGAACCCGCTCGCTTTCCGCTGGTTTACGATTGGCGTCGTCGCCTCCGGCGGGCGCCGGCAACACTATCCGCGGGATCCGCCTTTCCCGATTCGTGTACTCTCGTCGCCATACGAGAAAATGGGTCGCCACGCCCTGTACACTTCTCCAGCGTCCGAGGGCCCAGGAGACGGATTTGTCCCACGGTTGGCCCGTTGGCAGCGGCCCGAATGTCCGTCGAATCCGCGTCAACCCGCATGGTCGCGACATGGAAGGGCTGGCGGATATCGAAACCAGAACCGCTGCCAAAGCGGTTCGGACCAAGACTGAAATCATGCAAGCTTCCAGAGCGACATTGCGGCGGGGAGCCTGGAGAGGCGGTTGTAATATGTGACAAAGGAACGAAGCAAAGAGTTATTTAGATAAATCGACGTTCTACGCAGCGCCCAACCACACCACTACAGCGACAAAAAGTTTTCCAGCAACTGCTTCCCGCATTCCGTCAGCACCGATTCCGGATGGAACTGTACCCCTTCCAGTTTGTAGCGCCGGTGCCTCAAGCCCATGATGATCCCATCGCTGGTTTCCGCCGTAATCTGCAACTCGCGTGGAAAAGACTTTCGATCGACGATCAGCGAATGATAGCGCGTGGCTGTGAATGGATCGGCCAGCCTGCGAAAGACGCCTTTGGCATCGTGGGAGATCGAACTGGTTTTCCCGTGAAACAACTTTGGCGCCCGGATAATCTTTCCGCCAAACGCCGCACCAATCGCCTGATGCCCCAAACATACGCCCAAAATAGGGAATTTTCCCGTCAGTTTTTGCACCAGCTCGACGCAGATTCCCGCATCTTGTGGCGCGCACGGGCCCGGCGAAATGACGATGCGCTCGGGCTTGCGGCGGGCAATTTCCTCCACAGAGATCTTGTCGTTGCGATGGACTTCCACGTCGCAACCCAGCTCTCCAAGGTACTGAGCCAAGTTGTAGGTAAACGAGTCGTAGTTGTCGACCAGCAGGATCATGATTTTGTCTTGCGACGCCCGCGTTCAGCGGATTCCAGCGCCGTCAGCAGCGCCCGCGACTTGTTGATGCTCTCCTGATATTCACCCTGCGGAGTCGAATCGGCCACCACCCCTCCGCCGGCTTGCACGTGGGCTACCCCATCTTTGATGACCATAGTGCGCAACGCGATGCACGAATCCAGATTGCCCGCAAAATCCATATAAAGCACGCCACCTGCGTAAATCCCGCGCCGGGTGCGCTCCAGTTCCTCGATGATTTCCATCGCCCGTACCTTGGGAGCTCCGGAAACGGTGCCCGCCGGGAAGCACGCCATCAGCGCGTCGAAGCAATCCACATCGGCACGCAGCCGCCCGCGCAGACTGGAGGTCAAGTGCATGACGTGCGAAAAGCGCTCGACGTCCATCAGCTTTTCCACTTTCACCGATCCATACTCGCAAACGCGCCCGAGGTCATTGCGCCCGAGATCTACCAACATAATGTGCTCGGCGCGTTCTTTCTCGCTCGCCAGCATCTTCTTTTCCAGGCGTTGATCTTCGGCCTCGTCCTGTCCCCGGGGTAGGGTGCCGGCGATAGGGCGATAAAAGACATCCCGCCCCTGCACTTTCACAAGCATTTCCGGCGAACTCCCCACCACGGAAACGTCATTCATCTGCAAATAGAAAAGATACGGAGAAGGATTCAGCGCACGCAACTCGCGGTAGACATCAAACGGCGGCGCTTTGGTCTTCGCGGAGAAGCGCTGGCTCAGGACCACCTGAAAAATGTCTCCGGCTCGGATGTAGCTCTTGCACTTACGCACTGCCGCCTGATATTCCGACCGGCGAAAATTGGATGTAACCCTCGGCCCGGCGGCTTTTTTGTCGGTCGCACTCGGTCTGTGCAGCGACACCGTACTTCGCGGTCGCTCAGCCGCCACCGGCTGCTCCAACAGCTTGCGGGTCCGGCGAATTTCCCGCACCGCGGCGTTGTACTTGGTCCGCAGGCTTCCGGGTCCGTCGGTATACACGTTTCGCACGATCCACAGCCGGTGCTGCACGTGATCGAAAGCGATCAACCCGTGATAGAACGCTAGCATCGCGTCGTACAACCCAATGTCGTCGCGCAGCCGCTTGGGTAAGCGTTCGATCAACCGCACCATGTCGTAAGAAAAATAACCGATGGCCCCGGCAACCAGCGGCGGAAGCCCCGGAAGGCGGACCGGACGGAAACGCTGCATATGCTCACGCAGAAAAGTTACCGGGTCGCGTTCCTCCCAAAGGACACGATCACGGCCTTCCAGCACGCACGCGCCCGACACGTAGCGAAACACTTGCTCCGGATGAACCCCGGCAAAAGTGTAGCGGGCGATCTTTTCCCCACCCTCCACGCTTTCCAGCAGAAACGAGTAGCGTGACCCTTCAGCCAGTCGCAGATACGCACTGACCGGAGTGATCAGGTCGGCGGGGAAAACATCGTAAACCGGGATTAAATTGCCGTGCTTGGTCAACCGCTGAACGTCCCGGAACGAGGGCTGAATCACCGCGATCCTCGCGAAATACGGAGGGGACCTGCCGTCTCGGAGCGCAACGCACCAACTACCACCCGGCGCATTTCCGCCTGGGGCGCACGCTGCCCTGCAAAGATTTCCCACTGCGCATACCCCTGTGCCAGAAACATTTCCACGCCGGACACGGTGGCAAGCCCGCGACTGGCCGCCAGGTGTAGCAGCCGCGTTTGTTGTGGGCGGTAGATCAGATCCATCACGATGCGACAGTGTAGCTCGCCGGCCTGCAGCGGAGAAATTGAGCCATACGGGTGCATGCCGATAGGTGTAGCGTTCAGAATCGCGTCAAAGCGCTCGCTGCGCAGCGCCCGGCGCGGCACGGTATCCCCACCGGCTGCCCGTGCCAGTTGTCGCGCCGCCAATTCCCGCCGCGCACAGATAAGAACGTGCGCACCTGACCGGCTCAGTGCGAAGGCCGCTGCCCGCGCTGCGCCTCCAGCCCCAAAAACCAGCACGCGGCTTCCCGCCAGCTTCATCTTCTTTTCCAGAGAGCGCAACACTCCAAGGTAATCGGTATTACAGCCGTGCAGCGAACCGTCGCGCCCCACGGTCACCGTGTTCACCGCCCCGATATCCGCCGCCAGCGGATCGCATTCTGCGAGATGCCGCATAATTCTCTGCTTGTGCGGCAGCGTCACGCTGAATCCACGAATGCCCAGAGCCGGCACCGCCCGCAGAAAATCGCCCAGGTCCGAAACCAGGAATGGCAGGTACACGGCGTCCACCCTCCGAGCGATGAACCCCGTGTTATGCATCAGCGGTGACAAGGAGTGGCCAACCGGGTCTCCAATAATCCCGAAGACCCGCGTTCGCCTGGTCAGTTCGTGCGCCCGATACAAATGGATAAGCTGCTGCAGAGAAACCTGCCCGGGCGCCGTGGATTCCGCCACCGGGGCGTAAACAAGAGGGCTGCCCTCGCGCAGTGCCAGGACCCGCCCCGGCAACCCGATCTGCCCCATGGGCATGGCGATAGTGTCTTTCGAACGCCGCCCGAATTCGAGCAGTCGCACGCTGTCGCCGATGCTGCGCGCCAGGGCGGCTACCTTCACCGCATTGAATTCTCCCGCCCGGCCGCCAGCTGCTGGCACCACTCGTCTCGAACCCAGCGCCCGCGGGAATTGCGGCGTTCGACCGAAGTCGTGCACCGAAAGCATGATGCGAGGTGGCATCGAAAACTGTCGCACGTAGTGTTCGGGCAACTCACGCACCGTCTCGATTTCGATGTCGCACCAGCCGCAGCCCGCTTCACGGGCCTGCATCAGCCAGTAAAGTTCGGCCTGCGCGTCCCCGGAAAATTCTCCGCCACCCGCTCGCCGGCGACATGTAGCGATCAACGTGACTCCCGACTTTTTAAGAGATCGACTGGTTCGAAGCCAATTCAGGAATCGTCCGCGCTGGCGATTCGAGCTCAGAAAATCCAGCCGTAGTTCGATGGTGGGCGTCTCCCGCAGGACGGCGCTAACCCGGTGGGCCATGTCCGCGGCAGTTCTACCAGCAGCCACCCCGCAAACGCGCGCCACACCCTTCCCAAAGAGCCCCATGGCCGCCTTTCACCCCTCAAAAGCATGAAAACGCTGGCCCTACACAGCGGTATCAAATGTGTAAAGCCGCTTCGCTCCGCTTATTGACCGCAGGTTAGGGTACTGCTACTTTCGGTACGAAGCAGCCCCCGCACGGCCCTCAGGGCGTGATTTCGAAGGAGCATTGTAATGCGCGCTAACCTAGCAGCGGTATGCCTTTCCATTGTAGTTGGTTCGATAACGGGTTCCCCGGCCAAAGCCCAAACGACCGTGGCCGGTCCGCAGGCTCAGCCGGACATGTCGTTCGTGTATTGCTCAGGATTCGTCGCCGACAAAGAGCCCAATGACATTCGCGTCATTTCCGGCGAACAATCCAACTACAAGGTAGTTTTCGCGCGCGGAGATTATGTATTCCTGAATCGCGGCGCCGACAAAGGGGTGAAGGTCGGCGACAAGTTTTCGGTGACCCGTCCTGAGAAAGATCCCGACACCGTGGAGTGGTTTAAGGGTCAATGGAGGCTGCTCAGAGAAATGGGCTCCGTGTATCGCGACGTTGGGCAGGTTCAAGTCGTCAACGTGCAAGCCAGAACTTCAACTGCGCAAATCTCTTTCTCTTGCGACTATATGCAGCGCGGCGATGTAGCTCGGCCCTTCGAGGAGCGCCCCGCGCCCCCGTACAAAGATGCCGCCACTTTCGATCATTTCGCGCCGGTCAGTGGCAAGCCGGTGGGCACCATCGTGGCCGCCTTTGACTTTACGCAAGGCCTCGGCCGTGGCAACACTATGTACATAAATCTCGGCGGCGCCAAGAGCGTAAAAGTTGGCGACTACGTTCGCGTCTTCCGCAATCAGGGTGAAATCAGAGAAAATTCCTTGTTGAACCAGCCGAGAGACTATCAGTACAAACTGTTCGGCTTCGGCAGCACCCCGGAACGCTATTCCTGGAAGGATTTGCCCCGCGAAATCGTAGGCGAAGGCATCGTCCTCAACGCCGGCAAAAACTCATCCACCGTTCTTATTACCTACAGCACCAGCGAAATCTTTACCGGTGACTATATCGAAATCGAGTAGCCCGCGAGCTTTGGGCTCGCCCAACTGCCCACCCCGTCATTCCGGCCGGAGCCGAATTTCTCCTTCCCATTCGTCTTCCTGACGAATGATCCGGTTAGCGTAGCGGCCGGATCTTCTTGTCACCGTGAGAGGTGGGTTCGCAGGATCACTCGATCCACGAAGTTCAGCTTTTGGGTCCCATTCCTAGGTTGTTCTTAATTCTTCTTCCGAAACCAACCCGGTCACCTGTCTACTCCGACCGCTTCGCGCACACTCAGTTACAATCCAAGCCTGCCATGCCGCACCCATTCCTATCAGCTCTGCTGTTCCAAGGCGCCGCCCAGTTTTCGCGCTCTGCTCTGCGCTGGCAATTTGCCTACATCGCCGCCGCTATCACCATTCTCACCGTCGCTCTCGCCGCCATCGCCCTGTTCTTTTTCCGCCGCCGAACCCGCGACGTTACCCTGATTTACTTCGGCGTATTCTGCACTCTCTACGGCGTTCGCTTGCTGTCTCACCAATGGTTCTTCCGCGAGCTCTTCGCACTCCCCGAAATGTTCTGGGTCTACGTCGACTGGGTCGTCACCTGCACCATCCTCCTTCCTTGCGCCTTGTTCCTTTCCCAAATTGTCATCGACCAGCGCCTCAGAAAGCTGCTGCTCGGGCTTTCCGCTGCGCAAGCCGTCTTCGCCCTTTTCGGAATTCTCGGCGCCGCCTTCGGCCTGAGCCTGGACAAACTCGGCGTAGTCAACAACATTGACGTGCTCGCTTTCTTCGCCGTCGCGATTCTGGCGCTCGTCTATCGGCGCTGGTGGTCGACTCCTCGCACCGTCGTGCCAGCAGAGGTCCACGTCTTCGTCGCCGGTTCCTTCGTCAATTTCCTCTTCGTCGTGCACGCCAATCTTCTCGGCCTTCGCATCATCTCCGGCCACAACGTGGAGTTCATAGGCTTTCTCGTCTTCGTCGCCTCGCTTGGCTATGTGGCTGCCTATCGCACCTTCGCCAACGAAGAACGCCTCGTCTCCATCAATAAAGAATTGGAAATCGCCCGCAGCATTCAATCCTCCACGCTCCCGCAGACTGTCCCCACTCTTCTCGGCCTGGCCATGGCTGCCCGCTACGTTCCCATGAGCGCCGTCGCCGGCGACTTCTACGATTTCCTTGCCGTCGACGATCGCCATCTCGGTATCCTGGTCGCAGACGTCACCGGGCACGGCGTACCCGCCGCACTGATCGCCTCCATGCTTAAAGTCGCGTTCGCGGGGCAAGCCGCTCACGCCCACGATCCGGCCCGCGTCCTCACCGGCCTGAACCAGGCGCTCTGCGGTAAGTTCGAAGACCACTTCGTCACCGCCGCTTACCTCTTCGTCGACCTCGAAAAGAATTCTCTGCGTTACTCCGCCGCGGCTCACCCGCCACTTCTGCTCGCCTCCCGCCAAGCCCGTCAGGCTCGGGAAATCCAGGAAAACGGCTTGATGCTCGGCATGTATCCGGAGGCGCCCTACACCTCCGTGGATATTCCCATCGCTCCCGGCGATCGCGTTCTGCTCTACACTGACGGCGTCTTCGAAGCCAAGAACACTGCGCAGGAAGAATTCGGCAAGGCCCGCTGCAAAGATTTCCTCGAAATCCAGTTCGACATCCCGCCAGCCGCCTTCGCGGACGGCCTCCTCAACCGAGTCGCCACGTTCTCGGGCCCCAACTCCGCCCAGGAAGACGACATGACCCTTCTGGTCCTCGACTTCTAATCCCGGGCCACCATGCAGATTGTCATTCCGACCGCAGGGAGGGCCCCGGGTGCATTCGCGCCTCTCCGGCGCGATGAATCCACTGTCGCCCGATCCGTCCGTCCGGTCCGTACCTGCCACTTACTCAATGGAAGCCTCTATACTCGCTCCACGAACCAACCCCGACACAAAGACTCCTCGCCGGGTCGGGGTGACTGCCATGAACTACTCGCACCCCCGGTCCGATACGTGAATCGGGAGTTACACTTAGATTTGAGCTTAAGAGATTTCGACAAGCCAGAAATATAGCCGCAACGGTCCCCATCCGTACGGCCCCAATCCAATAGACCTCCACGTCGGAGGCGGTGGCGTCGCAGACGGCCGTCGGGATGAGTGTGGCGAGCCGTCGATCTTCCAATCCAGAAAAAGATTGGCCAGTGGTGATGACCCATGTGCGGGCATATGGTCCTCTCGCCTCCGCCAATGTCCACCACCGTTCCCGTCGCTTACGACGCCTCTTCCGATTGTGATGCACTTAATCGCCCGCCCCGTCCATCCGTGCCACCAGCGAAGAAATGTTCACGATGGAACCCGCCTTTTCCGCCCTGCCGGCATCCGCCGCACCGCTTGCCGTTAACCTAAAAATCGTCCCAGCCACATGCGCCGCCAGTACCCACTCCCAGCGCGTGCTCCTGTAGCGCCGCCGCCCGGGTAAATCTGCCCCTCACGCCCGCGTCATAGCCTTCCGATCGGCCCGAATTTGCGCTCCGTCAACGCCAACATCCCCACGATCTCCTAGCGCCGAACATTTCCTCGCACCGCCGACAGAAAGGATGCGGCCATTGCTCACAAATTCACTGCCACCGGAAATCCCCGCGCGCCCACCAGCCGCGCCCCCATTCCGCGCCGCCCGCCTTTCCTCCTCTGCCACGTACATCTACCCCTTATTCGCAAGCCGGCAGCGAATCGCCGTCAGTGCTCCGGCAGTTTGTCCTCCAGTTCGCTTGCAAGTTTACTGACGTCGGTTGCGTCGCTGAATCCTTTCAAGTCCTGCTTGGCCCCGTCCACGTCAATTCCTAATCGTTGGCAAATTTTGTGCTGCATCTGCAGCATTGCGGTTAATTCCTGTTCCGCAAGCATTCCCACCTGCAGGTCCAGATGCGAGCGCCTTTCCGCCTGACGGGTCATGCGGTTCTGGCTGATCAGAACAAAAATTGTCAGCAGCACGCTTTCCGAAGAGATCAGCAGCGCCAAAATTCCAAACGGAAATGGATCGAAGGCTTTTGTTCCAGGAATTAATTTCAGATTGATCGCGCCCCACGCCAGCACGATAAGTACCTGTAGAAGCAGGAAGCCTACACTGCCGATGAATTTCGCGATTGCATCGCTGGTCCTTTCAGTAAGCGTCCGGCGCTGTAGCGCCTCGTGCTCCAATTTGGCGATAGCGTCGATATTGAGCTGCGTTGGATGTGCCGGTTCGTCGTGCGTTGGACGATTCATTTGTCATTCCTGAGTTTGTACCGCCGCGAGTTAGTGAACAGTCTACCGAAATTGGCCTGGGTTCGATCAACCCCGTATTTGCTGAGGGACACGAATCTGAGCGTATATACTTTGCTCGAAGCCATTGGAGTGCCTCTCTGCATGCCTGCAGCTCATTTTCCACCTGCGGAAGTCGCCGCGAAAATTGCCGTATCTCTCGGCATAGGATTGCTCGTTGGAATCGAACGAGAATGGTCGAATAAAGATCTGGGCGCGCGTACCTTCGCGTTGACTGCTCTTCTCGGAACGATCGCAGCTCTGTTTGGTTCCTCGATCGCCGCCGTTTCAATGATCGGCGTATTTCTGATCGTCGTCTTCGCAAACGCTCGCAGCTTGATGGTAGATCGATCGCTGGAAGCGACCACCTCCGCCGCGTTGCTGGTCATTTACGTCCTGGGCGCGATGGCCGGTCAAGGCCATCTCTTCACTCCGGTGGCTGCTGCAATTCTGATGACCATGTTGCTTGCCTGGAAAGTCGAACTGCGCCGATTTGCCGGTGGGCTGCAACCGGCGGAAATCCGAAGCGCAGTGCTCCTGGGCCTTCTGGGTCTGGTGGTCTACCCCATTCTTCCCAATCGGTTCATAGATCGTTGGGACCTCATCAATCCGCAACAAGCCTGGATCACTGTCATCGTTATCGCCGGAATCGGCTTTGTGAATTATGTTCTCCTGAAAATATACGGTAAACGCGGTGTGTATCTGAGCGGATTCCTCGGGGGATTCGTGAACAGTAGCGCCGCTGCCGTGGAGCTGGCCAGGCCCTTGGGAAGCAGCGAAGCGCCGGGTTTCGCCGTGGCCGTGTTGCTGCTCACACTGGTGGCGATGTTTGCGCGCAATTTGCTGATCCTGGCTCTATTTGCCCCATCGGCCGTGCCCACTGCGGTCGCGCCTTTACTGGCGATGTCGATTGTCGCCTTGATTTTTGTAAAGCGCGCCCAGGCCGGCCTCACTGAGACTTCCACTGCGATCGAGCTCGAATCTCCGGTATCGCTGAAGCGCGTACTGAAGTTCGCTGCATTATTCTTACTGATTCAGATCGTCTCAACGCTGGGCGAGCGCTATTTGGGAAAGTTCGGATTTCTCGGCATCAGCTTGATAGGCGGCCTGGTGAGTAGCGCCAGTACCTCCGCTGCGGCTGCCAACATGGTGGGCCACGGCCAAATGCAAGCGGTATTGGCTGGAGAAGCCGTGGTACTGGCCTCGGTGGCCAGCGCTCTGGTCAATCTCCCAATCATTCAACGCAACGCCAGAAACCCCAAGCTCTCTCGGCGGCTGGCGCTGCTAACCATTGTGTTGAGCGTCATCGGTATGGCAGTCCTCGCCCTTCAGGAATATCGGGCCGTGTTCATAAGATAGTTTGTAGTTTAGGATCCGTCTCCCGAAGCGTTTCGCTTCGAGTCCCGATGGTACCCACATGCAGTTGCGAGCTTTGCGGATACCCGCGCACCGTTGGCTGACACTTTTCCCGCCCAATTCTCGCTTTTCGGAGTCGTCGCGACGATCCGCGGCGCCCGACCGACACCATCGGTTACCCCGTCAAGCGATTGACCGCTACGGCCTACTGGGTTTTCCTCACCGCCAAAAAGGTCATCTACTTCGGCGCAAAGGGGATTTCCACATCGAGGAATTTCCGCGCCCCAAAGCGTAATCCCGCTCCTTGCGAACCTTAACACCGCCGCTCGCCTCGCGTTGCCAACCTCGCGCACAAGAAAATCGAGCTGGGTGCGCACCAATAGAATCAGTGTCGGCAGGTCCGATTCCATCGTGAATCCAGCCGGCGCCGCTTCTTCCTTATTCAATCACCATCAGCGGCGCGAAGAACCTCTGTAGTTTCATCACGATTTCCTCAACGAGTTGTCTCTGGTGGCGCACTGACGCTTGCGGCAGGTCGTGAAGATAAACTCGTGAGCTAAAAAGTTCTTGCGTCCCCGCGATCAATGCTCGGTAGATTCAGCCTGTACCGGCGAGGCGTAGTATCCCTTGCGCGCGTACACCTTCAGCTTGCGTCCTTCTTTTTCAGCTTTGATGTCGATCGCGCGGTATCGCCCGTCGCGTTGGAACGAAGCCGGTTTGTAAGAGACCAGATAGCGCCCGCGGATCACTTGTTGCAGGTCGGCCAGGCTTCCATTGAGGTTGCGGAGCGAGCCGGGCATAAAGGAGGCGCCGCCCGTCAGCTCGGACATCGTCTTCAACGCGTGATCGCCGAGCAACGCGCTGGCCGGTTCGCGCGAGATCTCCCTCGGGCTCACGGTATACACGGCAACCTCGCCTCTTTGGGCTCTGGCGATGGCCTGCTTCAGCGTCACACTGCTTGAGTTATCTTCGCCATCGCTAATCACCACCAGCACCCGCGCCACCGGTTGAAGTTCCGTGCGGCTCATCAACTTGTCGGCGGCGAAGGCCACCGAGTCCCACAGCGCGGTGCCTCCGCCAGATGCCAGTCGACCGATGGCGCGACTCGTAAGAGTCTGGTCCGCAGTGAAATCTTGCACAAATAGCACCGAGCTGTTGACGCTTACTACAAAGGCAAGATCGTTCTTGTCGGTAACCATGGTTTGCAAGAACTTGCTGGCCGCGGCCTGCTCAAAGGAAAATCTGCTGGTCACCGAGTCGCTGGTATCGATGATCAGTCCAAGCCGCAACGGCAGTTGCGCCTCATTGCGGAATCCCAGGATGTCCTCCGAAGGTTGGCCATCGTCGTGGATTTCGATATCGGAAGCACTTAAATCCGTTACCGATTTTCCGTGGTCGGTGGCGGCAAAGAATACCGGCACCTCGTCCACTGCGATGCGCATCACTGGACCCGAAAAGTTTACGCCGGGCTCCATCAATTGCGGCTTGGAATTCGCAGGCACCACCGATTCAACCGAGGCCGTCGCGCCGCAATCGATGCACGTGGCATCCGGTTCGGCCTCCGCCTCGGCAATCTGATTTTTTTCCCTCTCATCCTGCAAGACTCGCTGGGCCTGTCGCGTCATCTCTTCTGGAGTCAGGGCAGCCGGGAGGCTGACAGAAACTTTGACTATCTGCGCCGGATGCTCCTTGGCCTCCGCCTGGCGCACTTGTTCGGCCTTGATCTCCTCCAGGACTCGACGGTACTGGCCGGCCGACGCCGACTTGGGATCTTCCCGCAATAAGATTTCTATCTGATGTTGCGTTTCGGTCAGGTTGTGTTGTGCCTCCCACGCCCCGGCGGCAAAGTAATGAACCACCGCAGCGCCTGCGTGCTCACGGTTATGCACCTTATCCGCGGTCGCGATCACCGCTGGATAGTCATGGTTAAGAAATGCTCCATAAGCCAGCGCTATAAGCAGTTGAAGGTCCAGCGGAGCAATCGCCGACGCCTTTTTCAGGGAATCTTCCGCCCCGGGATATTGCTTGAGCGCCAGCTGCGAGCATCCTAAATTCAGGTAAGAGTTTGGCAGGTGGTCGTCCAGCGCTAGCGCTTGGGCAAACTGGTCACGTGCCTGTTCGTTCTTGCTCTGGTTTAGATAGGCGGTCCCCAGCGCGTTATGCGCTGCCACGAAACTTGGATAGATTGCGATCGATTTCGCCAGGTGCTCGATCGCCGGGTCCAAATCCTTTTTCATCAGAAGCTGGTAACCCTTTTCGTACTCGTGCCGCGCCTTCTTGGGGGCCTTCAGGTCCAGTTTGGAGATCGATCCGCTGGGAGCTTGCAACGGGGTACTGCTGCTCGGGTTCTGGCTATTAATCAGGAAGATATTGCCGTCCATCCGCGTGGTTTGCATCGCGTTGAGGCTTGTGGCGGTTCCGAACCGGTCGGAGGAGTTCGGTGCGGTGAACACCTGGGCGTTGGCCGTACCGGCGCCGCCCGCCCAGGAAACTACCGCCAAGAGCAAAGCCTGTCGACGCGGCCGACCAACCATGAAGTTTGCCTCTCTGAGGTAATACCGCCGGAACGACCAGAACCTGGCACAGAGTGTAGCCCCGAATTCGTCCGCCGCACACCTTTTTCGAAACTGGGAGGAAGTTCCGCAGAATCCTCAGGTTCACAAGAACCCAGGGCCGGCCGGATACCATAGAACTCGATATTTCCCAAGAGTCTCTCCGGTCCATTGCGAGCACCCTCAGGAATTTCAAATTCAACCTTAATAATATATCAATCTGATAACATAACCCCATGCACCTTAGTGTTCCAAGGCGGGTTGGTTCTCTTGAACCTGGGGCTGCGCGACGCTCCCATAACCCGTGTTTCCGCAACTACAAGACTGGCTGATTTCCATGCAACTCCCATCGATTCACACACTCTTGCAAACCTTGTGAGCCCTTAGGGGTACCCCATTATTTGTTAACTAGCCCTTCTTGCCTCATTCTAAGCGGGTCTTTGCGGCAATGCCCATGACCCAGCTCCAGTTCAATCTCAAACCCGATCGTCGCATCTTCACCGTTAGCCAGCTCACCTCTCGCATCAAGGATCTCTTCACCCGCAGCTTCACCGATATCTGGGTCGAAGGGGAAATCTCCAACTGCCGCGTGGCGCAGTCCGGCCACATCTACTGTACCCTCAAGGACGACTGCTCCCAGGTGCGCTGCGTCTGCTTCAAGAATCAAGTTCGCCTGATGAAGTTCCGCCCCGAAGACGGCTTGCATGTCACCGTTCGCGGCTCCCTCGGCGTCTACGAAGCTCGTGGCGAGTATCAGATTTACGTGGAGACCATCGAACCCGTCGGCCTCGGCGCGCTTCAGCTGGCCTTCGACCAGCTCAAAAAGCGCCTGGATGCTGAAGGGCTCTTTTCCTCCGAGCGTAAAAAGCCGCTGCCGCTTCTCCCGCGTTGTATCGGTCTGGTTACCTCCCCCACCGGCGCAGCCGTCCGCGACGTGGTTCGCACCCTGCGCCGCCGCTTTCACAACGTGCATTTGACGCTGTTTCCCGTCCGCGTTCAGGGCGATGGCGCAGCTCTCGAAATTGTTGGGGCCCTGCAATATTTCAATCGCCAGCAAACCGTCGATGTCGTGATCGTCGCTCGTGGCGGCGGCTCGCTCGAGGATCTCTGGCCCTTCAACGAAGAATCTGTTGCCCGTGCTATTTCCGTGTCCGTAATTCCGGTCATCTCCGGAGTCGGCCACGAGACCGATTTCACCATCGCCGATTTCGTCGCCGATGTGCGCGCTTCCACTCCCTCCGCCGCAGCGGAGTTGGTGGTGCAGACTCGCCGCGAACTCGATAAGCACATCTTTGAACTTCGCGGCACCCTTGCCGAGCAAATGCGTTATCGCATTTTGGTCCTCGTCCGCAAGGTCCACGAATTTGCCGGCCGCCCTGGCTTCCGTCGCCCGCTCGATCTGCTCCGCCAGCAGCGCCAGCGTGCCGATGAGTACAACGCGCGTCTCGCTCGCGGCTTGCACGGCCGCCTGGAACAATCGCGCAGGCGTTTTGGGTCCGCCCACCTGCGCATCGTGTCATTCGATTTTCGCAAACAGCTCGCCGCGTACCGCCAGCGTTCCCGCGATTTGACCGCGCGCCTGGAACTCGGCCTGCGCGCAAAAATCGACCAGGGTCGCCGTCGCCACGGCGCCCAACACCTTCGTCTGTTGTCGTTTGATTTCCGCGCGAAAATTACCGGTCTGCATCGCCAGCTTGATCAGCGCGATCGCGAGCTAGCCCTACGCTACGACCGCATCTTGCGCTTGCAACGCGATCGCCTCGACCGCCTCCGCTTGCAGCTCGAAGAGCGCAGCCCCCTCAAAGTCCTCGAACGCGGCTACGCCATCGCCACCGACGCCGGCGGCAACATCCTTCGCGATGCCGCCACCATCGCCATAGGCGACGCCGTCAGCCTGCAACTCCACCGCGGCCGCCTCTTCACCGAAGTAAAAGGCAAGAAGCAAGCATGACCCTAGCGCAATACATCGCACCTACACACAAACCCGGTGTCGACACACCTGGACCTCCCCGGCATCACACTTCAGGCGATTCAATTTAAGAGGTCCTTATTCTGCAGGAAGGACCGTCGTTCCCGAGCTCATTTATCGCCCCATTTCGCCTTTTCTCTCTATGGCCGATTCAAAAAGAACCCTTTTTGGTTGGTTATAAATCAGGTCGGCTCTTTCCTATTTGCTCTCGCACTGAACATCCACTTCGCTGCGGCAGGACAGTGAAGAGCACAAGGGGGCGGTGCGAAAGCAACTACTCTTCGTCGCCGGTGGAGGTAACTTTGAGGACCGCCAGGAACGCCTCTTGCGGAATGTCTACCTGGCCGACGCGCTTCATGCGCTTCTTGCCTTCTTTTTGTTTTTCCAGAAGTTTGCGTTTGCGCGATATGTCCCCGCCGTAGCACTTGGCTAGGACGTTCTTGCGAATCGCCGCCACCGTCTCTCGCGCAATCACCCGGCTGCCAATCGCCGCTTGAATTGGCACCTCAAACATTTGCCGTGGAATCAGTTTACGCAGCCGGGTCACCAGTTCGCGGCCGCGCTCGTATGCCTGCTCCCGATGGCAGATCATCGACAGCGCGTCGACCGGCTCGCCGCCCACCAGCACATCCAGTTTCACCAGGTCCGATTCGCTGTACCCCGCCAGGTGGTAGTCCAATGACGCGTATCCTCGTGAAACGCTTTTCAGCCGGTCGTAAAAATCCAGCACGATTTCATTGAGCGGCAATTCATAGGTCAGCATCACGCGCGTTGGCGACAAGTACTCAAACCCTTTCTGCGTGCCGCGCTTGTCCTGGCACAGTTGCAGGATTCCGCCCACCGAGTCGTCGCTGGTAATGATCATGGCTTTGATGATCGGCTCTTCGATTTTTTCGATGTCGCTGGGATTCGGGAATTTTGCCGGGCTATCCACTTCGATCGCATTGCCGCCTACCCGTGTAATCCGATATCGCACGCTGGGCGCCGTGGTGATCAAGTTCAATCCAAATTCGCGTTCTAGACGCTCCTGCACGATTTCCATATGCAGCAAACCTAAAAATCCGCAGCGGAAACCAAAGCCCAGCGCGACGGAATTCTCCGGCTCATAAAAAAATGCCGCATCATTCAACTTCAATTTTCCGAGGGCATCGCGCAGCGGCTCGTAATCGTCAGCCAGCACCGGAAACAGTCCGGCGAAAACCATCGGCTTGATGGCCTCAAATCCGGGAAGCGCCGGAGCCGGCCGATCGACTTCCGTCATGGTGTCGCCCATACGTGCGTCCGCGACTTGCTTGATATTCGCGACCACGAAGCCGACGTCGCCGGCTTCGAGTTCTTCCAGCACGATAGGTTTTGGAGTTAGCGCGCCGAGTGTTTCCACTTCGTGGACTTCGTTGCTGGCCACCATGCGAATCTTGGTACGATTCTTCACCCGGCCTTCCATCACTCGCACCAAAACCACCGCGCCGCGATAGATGTCGAACCACGAATCAAAGATCAACGCTTGCAACGGATTCTCCGCGCTCCCTTTCGGATGCGGAACGCGCTGCACAATCGCCTCCAGCACGTCTTCCACTCCGATCCCACTCTTGGCGCTGATCAGCAGGGCGTCGTGCGCAGGAATGGCCAGCACATTCTCGATTTGCTCTCTGACGAAATCCGGTTGTGCGGCGGGCAAATCGATCTTATTGATCACCGGAAGAATGGTGAGGTTGTGACTGGCGGCAAGAAACGTGTTGGCAACGGTTTGCGCTTCCACACCCTGGCTGGCGTCCACCACCAGCAAAGCGCCTTCGCAAGCGGATAGCGCGCGGGAGACTTCGTAGGAAAAGTCCACGTGTCCCGGAGTGTCGATCAAGTTCAATCGATAGGTATTTCCGTCTTTGGCCTGGTAGTGCAGCCGGATACTTTTGGCCTTGATGGTGATGCCGCGCTCGCGCTCCAGATCCATGGAGTCGAGAAACTGCTCGTGCATTTCCCGTTGGGTCAACGCCCCGGTCATCTCCAGTAGGCGGTCCGCCAGCGTGGATTTACCGTGGTCGATGTGTGCAATGATACAGAAATTGCGTACGAACTTTGGATCCATGGGGGTCTGCAATCGGCAGGAGCTTTGTTGTACTCGCGAGTCAGGCGCACACGTCGCGCGAAACCGTGCCGTCGAAACAAGCAGTTTGCCACAAATCGCCACGCTTCGTAAGCGGTGCCGCTTACCGCATCGCCGAATGGCGCGCATTTTGCCGGTGTTCGTCGCGCGGTATATAGTCAAATAGCGGGAGTCGCGCCACCAGCCGCGCATCACTCGGATTTCCCCGCGCAGCTTTTCGCGGGTTGTTCGCTGCAAAAGTCCCCAAAGGCAAGCCTGACGCATGGCCGCAGACATCGGCAAACATCTAGATCGCGCCAAACGGTTCCTTGAAAAGAACCGTGTCGAGGACGCTATCGAAGCGTACCTTGCGGTATTGGAAGAAGCTCCGCAGCATCAGGAAGCCACCCAGGCTCTTGGTGATCTGTACGCTCGCCAGGACCAACCGGAGCGAGCGGCGGTTTACTACGGTATGTTGTTCGATCTGCTGATCGAGCCACGCGAAGAAATCAAAGCGCTGGCGATCTTCAATCGGTTTCTGCGTGCCAGCACGGTGCAGCAACCTCCTGAACGCATTGCGCGTTACGCCTTTTTGCAGCAGCGGCAAAACCACGCCGAAGAAGCGATCGCGCAATACAGCAAAGCCGCGGAAATGTTCAGCGAAGCAGGACGCGCGGAAGACGCGTTGTTCTGTTGGGAGCGCACCGCGCAGCTAGCACCGGAGAATTTATCGCATCAGACGCGGTTGGGAGAAGCGGCCCAGCAACTGGGGAAGAACGCCGTGGCTGCGCGAGCCTTCCTGCGCGCTGGGCAGCTGGCGTCGGCAGGGGGCGGTCTTCCGGACGCGCTGGTTTATTTTGGGCGTGCCCACCAACTGGCACCGCAGGAGCGCAGCGTGGCGCTGCTGTACGCGGATGCTACCTTGCGAGCTGGCGACCCGGTACGTGCTGCAGTGTTGCTGCAACCGTTCGCGGCGATTGAAAAAGACAGCAGCTTTTTGGATACGTATGCCGAGGCGCTGATGCGTTCGGGTCAGCTCGAATCTGCGCGAGGAGTCCTGGAGCCGCTGTTACGGGAGAAGAACGAAGGCGCAGCGCGATTGTTTGAGCTGGCGGATTTATATGCCGACTCCGCTCAGGATGCTAAGTGCGTCGACATTCTGACCACTCTTAAGCGGCGAATGTTCGCGGACAAAAGACAGAATGATTTCGCCTCCCAGGTCGACGGCATCGGCGCCAAACATCCCAACTCGCTTCCCATCGTCGAGTTCTGGGCGGCGCTGTACAATGAGCTGAATCGCGAATCGCAATATTTCGAAATTTTGGTGAGACTTTTCGACGCGCAATTAAACGCCGGCAACGCTGCCAGGGCCAGTGACGCGCTCGAGAGGCTGCTGGATATCGATCCGTACGATCATCGCAATCAAGATCGTTTGACGCGATTGAAAGGCCGTGTCGACGAAGCCTATTACAAACGGGCCAGCGCGAGACTGGCGCGCTCTGGAACCGCGACTTCCTCAACGCAACAGCAAGCGCGGCACACAGAACCTGGCGCGTCGGGGCCGCAAGCGGAAGGCGGACGGAAATTGCAGGCACTGGAAGACTTGATCGTCCAGACCGAGATTTTCTTGCAATATTCGCTGCAATCCAAAGCCCTGGAAAGACTACAAAAAATTGCTTCGATGTTTCCGGGCGAAGAGGAAAACCATCCACGGCTGCGAAACCTATACCAGACGGCAAACTGGTGGCCGGAAAGCCTCGGCAAGGAAAAGAATCCGGATGCGCCGGCGGCGCCTCGCGCCGATGTGGCCGCGGCAGCGGAACCTTCCACCTCTGGCGGCACTGGAAGGACCGGTGTTTATACCGCGGAGACCCTCCGCGATCTGGCCAAAATTTCCGAGATCAACCAGAAAATTTTCCGGCAGCAAACACCGCGGGCCATGCTCAATACCGCGGTCAACGAGGTGGGAGCGTATCTGCGAGTAGCGCGCGCCCTTGCGGTGGTCGGAGCGCCGGGGCGTCCCCCTGAAATTGCCGCGGAATTTTGCGCTCCGGGGATGCGACCCGCTCCGGGCGCTCAAATGGTACTGCTAATCTCGCACGTCGAAAGATCACTGCCAGACCAACTCGGTGCCCTGGTCGCGGATGCCCCCGCGGGGTCGATCCTCTCCGAATTAGATGTAGAAACGGCTCTTGGCGTGGTGATCACCGACAAAGAAACGCAGACGCCGGCTGGAATGCTGATTGTGGCGCACGCGCAAGCTCACAAATGGAAACCCAACGAAACCTACTTTCTGCAAGCCATTGGCGATCAGATGCTGATGAGCGTCAGCCATACTCGCTTGCGCTCTCTGGTTCGCCGCATGGGTGTTTCGGATGAGCGCACCGGGCTTCTGAGCCGGAGTTCGTATCAAAGCTGTCTGCTGACCGAGGCGGACCGCTCGCGCACCCAAGGCACGCCGTTGTCGTTAGCCATTTTGCAAATCGATCGCGGCGCGGAAATCCTCCGGCAGCACGGGGAATCGCCGGTGGAGCGGTTTCTGGAACAGCTGGCACGATCCTTGCAGTCGGTTGTGCGCCAGAATGACGTTGCGGTAAAATATACTTCCTGGTCTCTCGCGTTCATTCTGCCAGACACAACCTTGGCAGGTGCTCAGAACCTCACCGATAAACTCCGCCGGGCCGCATCTGGAGTACGCCCGCCCTGGGATTCCACGCAGATCACGCTGAGCGCGGGAATCGTGGAGGCGGTGGCGAAGCCGGACTACGACAGCGAAGACGTGGTGACGGATTTGATCAATCGCGCGGAAAATTCCGTGGAAGAAGCGCGCAAGCGTGGCGGCGACGTGATCGTCGCGTTGGACAGTCCTAGATTATAGAAGTTGGCAAGAGGAGAAATTATGTTTCCCACTGACGTTGTGATTGTTGCCGGGGCGCGTACGCCAATGGCTCGCTATACCGGCTCATTTTCCGATGTTTCAGCGATTGAGCTTGCGACGCTAGCCTCCAAAGAGGCGATCCGGCGTGCCGGAGTCGACCCAGCGGAATTCGATCACGCGATTTTCGGAAACGTAATGCAAACCAGCGCCGATGCTTTGTACGGGGCGCGTCACGTGGGGTTGAAGGCAGGATTGAAAGTGGAGACGCCGGCGGTTACCGTAAACCGTCTTTGTGGCTCCGGAATCGAAGCGGTTTCGCAGGCTGCGCAGCGACTACTGCTCGGCGAAGCGAATATGGTGCTAGCGGGCGGCATGGAAAACATGACCCAGGCCCCGTTCGTGGTACGTGGTGCCCGCACCGGTTTGAGGCTGGGAGGCGGCGCGCTGGAGGATTCGCTGATGGCCGGACTCACAGACTCCTTTTGTGGCCTGCCGATGGCGATGACTGCCGAGAAACTAGCGGGGCAACAGGGGATCACCCGCGCGGATGCCGATGGGTACGCGCTGCGCAGTCAACAAGCCGCGGATGCGGCTTACAAAGCTTGCCGAATGAAAGAAGAATTGTTTCCGGTGGAAGTAAAGCAGGGAAAGAAAGTTGTGGTGGTGGCGACGGACGATCATCGCCGTCCGGAAACCACCACGGAGACACTGGAAAAGCTGCCGCCATCGTTTAAGAAAGACGGTATCGTTACGGCGGGAAATGCCAGCGGCATTGTGGACGGTGCCGCTGCAGTAGTGGTGACTCGGGAAAACATTGCCAAGGAAAGAAGCTTGAAACCGATTGGCCGGATCGTGTCCTGGGCGGTTGCGGGCGTCGATCCGAGCATCATGGGAATCGGTCCGGTGCCCGCATCGCAGAAAGCGCTGCAGCTTGCGGGCCTGACTTTGCAGCAGATGGACCGCGTGGAGGTGAATGAAGCTTTCGCCGCGCAATATCTTGCAGTAGAGAAAGTTCTCGGGCTCAACCGCGACAAGACCAACGTGAATGGTGGCGCAATCGCGCTGGGCCATCCCCTTGGAGCAACCGGTACACGTTTGTTGATCACTCTGCTGAACGAGCTGCGCCGCAACAATTTGCGTTACGGTCTGGCGACCGCTTGCGTTGGTGGCGGGCAGGGAATTGCCATGATTGTCGAAGCGCTGGGCTGAGTTCCGTCATTCTTCGATTCGATCCCCCCAGCTAGCCGCACAAGAACATATCGAACTACTCTTCGGGATTCCTTCGAAGGGCAAGCGGGGAAAAAGCCGCAGTTACCAAGACAATAATTTTTCCTAATGTGCTCGTTTATCGCGCTACAGGCTCGTTCTCCCGTTGAGAAATAAAATTAGTGTTGCTTGCGATTCACTCTTTGCCTCGTAAATGGCGGGTTTTCGCGTAACGCCAAAACCTCGTGCACGTCTAACTGTGCAACGACGAAAACTAAAATTATTCCGCGGGCAACGTCAGCAGGGGTGGCCACGGAAAAACTAAAAGGAGATTCCTAATGAAGATCGCAAAGGTATCAGTAGCACTTTTCGGTGCAGCGCTGTTGTTTTCGGCAGCCGCGGTGGCGGGAGAAAGCAACAAGGGAACACTTCTTCTCAACGACAAGGTGATTGTGGAAGGGAAAACGCTGGACTCCGGGCACTATACGGTGGAATGGACCGGCAGCGGTCCGACCGTTCAGGTTACCGTTCTCCGTGGGAAGCAGACGGTGACCACCTTCTCAGCGCATGTGACCGAGCAACTCATGGCCAACGAAAAGAATTCGTACAGCACTTTGGCCGAGCCCAACGGCTCCAAAGCGCTCACGGCAATTTACCCTAGTGGGAAACGATTCACGCTGCAGCTGGAACAGAATGAAGCCAGACAGCAAGCGGGCACGCCTACGTCGAAGTAACTGGATACCAAGCACAACAAAACAGTGCCCATTTCTTTCCGGGAAAGTCCGGGCAGAAATGGGCATTTTGTTTGATCGATGCCATAACCCGACGGCCCGAGTAAACTGTTCGGTGTTCGCCCTAACCGTGCTCGGAACGAAGGAGGCCGAGATGAGAATGATAGGACTTGATTTACACGCTCGGCAGCAAACGGTGGCGATGCTGGACACCGGAGAAGTACTGAAAACGACTCTGACGCACCAAGGCAACAAGGTGCGAAAGTTTTATTCCAAGCTTCCACGTCCGGTGGGTGTGGGGATCGAAGCAACCGGGGATGCAGTGGTTTGTGAACCTTCTGGAGGAGCTGGGAATCGAATGTCTGGTCGGTCATTCGGAAGAGATTCGGGCAGCTGAGCCACGGAAGCGGAAACACGATCGGCGAGATGCGGACTTGATTCTGAAGCTGCTGATGGAAAATTGTTTTCCGGCGATCTGGCTGCCTTCTAGTGAGCTGCAGGATCTACGGTCTTTGCGTTGGAACCGTGGAGATCGCACGGCTGAACGGGTACGTATCGGCAGTCGTCGCCCTTGGCAATCTAAGTCTCGATGCGCCACGCGATGCTTCGCGAATATCCGTTTCCATTCTGTTAAACTCTCCAAGCCAGCAGTTACATCTCGCCGGACGCACCGGCATTCATTGATGAGCAAGAATATGGCGATTCAGAAGGTGGGGGTCGTAGGGTGTGGCCTGATGGGTTCAGGCATCGCCCAGGTCTGCGCGCAAGCGGGCATCGATACGGTGGTTCGGGAAGTTGGACCAGAAGTTGTCGAGAAGGGCCTCACCGGCATCGACAAAAATCTGGCGCGCTTGCTGGAGAAGGGAACCATCAGTGAAACGCAGAGAAATGAAATTCGCGGGCGGTTGAAGGGTACCACCTCGCTGGACGATCTGAAAAACTGCGATTTGATTATTGAAGCGATCATCGAGCAGCTTCCCGCGAAACGCGAATTGTTTTCAGCGTTGGACGCGCTGTGCCCGGCCTCCACCATTTTCGCAAGCAATACTTCCTCGCTGACGATTACCGAGCTGGCTGCCGCCACAAAGCGACCACAACGGTTTGTCGGCTTACATTTTTTCAATCCGGTACCGGTGATGAAATTGGTGGAAGTGGTGAGAACCATTGCCACCGACGCCGAGGTGTACGAGCACATGGTGGATTTCAGCGCCAAGCTGGGAAAAACTCCGGTTCGCGCCCACGATAGCACCGGATTTATCGTCAATCGTCTGTTGGTGCCGTACCTGCTTGACGCGGTGCGAGCGCTGGAAGAAGGCGTTGGCTCGATTGAAGACATCGACAATTCCATGAAACTTGGCTGCGGGCACCCCATGGGGCCGCTGACATTGCTGGATTTTGTCGGGCTAGATACCACCTACTACATTTCAAATATTATGTTCGAAGAATTTCACGAGAAGCGCTTTGCGAGCCCCGCGCTTTTGCGCAGAATGGTGCTGGCGGGATGGAACGGCCGCAAGGCGGGCCGTGGGTTTTACGATTATTCCGATCCCAAGAATCCCAAGGTGATGAAGTTCTAGAGCTGGAGCCGACAGGTGAGTGCGAGCGCGATGGCTTACGAGAATTTATTGTACGAAAAGAAAGATGGAATTGGCGGGATCACATTTAACCGGCCGAAGGTTCTCAATGCGCTGAATCGGAAGACCATCGAAGAGCTTCGCGACGCTTTGCTGGACGCGCGCGAGGATGATGCGGTGCGGGTGCTGATCCTTACCGGGTCGGGTGAAAAATCTTTCGTCGCCGGCGCGGACATTGCGGAACTGGCGCAGCGCACGCCGGTTGACGGCAAGGATTTTTCGTTGTTCGGGCAGGGCGTGCTGCATTTGCTGGAGACTTTAGGGAAACCCTCGATCTGCGCGATTAATGGCTTCGCTCTGGGCGGAGGCTGCGAACTTGCGCTGGCGTGCTCGATTCGTATCGCCAGTAAAACTGCACGGCTGGGTCAGCCGGAAGTGAAACTAGGAATTCTGCCAGGGTATGGCGGGTCGCAACGGCTGGCTCGCCTGTGCGGCAAAGGAGTTGCGCACGAACTGTGCTTGACTGGCGAGATGATTTCCGCGGAGGAAGCGCAGCGCATCGGCCTGGTGAATCGTACTTACGAACCGGCGGAGCTGTTGCCGGCTGCGGAGGCGATGGCCAAGAAAATTATCGACAACGCGCCACTGGCGGTGAAGTACACCATGGAAGCGATTGAACGGGGCTACGAGATGCCGCAGGAAGAAGGCTTGTTCCTGGAAGCTACCTTGTTCGGTCTGGCCTGCGCTACCGAAGATATGCGCGAAGGGACCAAGGCGTTTCTGGAAAAGCGGCCGACGCAATTCAAAGGGAAGTAGCAGATGCGCAGAACTTATGTCCGATAAACTCGAGCCCAGCTCGATTTCAGGCGCACTTGGCGCGTCGAAGTTGCGGTTCGCGCTGGTAGTGAGCCGGTTCAACTCGTTCATTACCGACCGGCTACAATCTGCCGCGATGGATGCGCTGGAGCGGGCCGGCGCAAGCAGCGAGCATGTGGATGTCGTGCGGGTGCCCGGAGCGTTCGAGTTACCGCTGATTGCGAAAAAGCTGGCGACGAGCGGACATTATGACGCGCTGATCGCGATTGGCTGCGTGCTGCGCGGGGAAACTTCGCACTACGATTATGTTTGTTCGGAAACGGCGCGCGGGCTGCAATTGGCGCAGATGGACTCGGGTGTCCCGGTGATCTTTTGCGTGTTGACGTGCGACACGCTGGAGCAGGCTATCGATCGAGCGGGATTGAAGGGCGGCAACAAGGGTTTCGACGCGGGACTTGCGGCGATTGAAATGGCAAACCTCTCACGGAAGGTGTCGCCGCGAAAAATGCGCGCGGCGGGAACGTTGACCCCGCCCCCCGGAAAGCCGCGGTCCAAATAACGTGGCGCTGCGTACCAAGGGCCGCGAGTTCGCGATGCAGATGCTGTTTCAGTGGGACATGTCCAAGCAGGATGTGGGCAAGCTGGAAAAGAAATTCTGGAGCAATGCCAAAGCCGCGGATGCGACGCGGGAATTCGCCAATCGATTGTTCGAAGGGACGGCGAAGGATATCCCGGTGCTCGATGAAATGATCGTGAAACATGCGGATAACTGGCGCTTTGAAAGACTGGCGGCAATCGACCGGGCGATTCTGCGGCTGGCGATTTACGAGCTGCGCCATACGGCGACGCCAGCAAAGGTGGTGCTGAACGAAGCGATTGAGCTGGCCAAGAAATTTTCTTCAGAAGATTCGGGGTCGTTCGTGAACGGGATCCTGGACGCGTTTCGTAAGACGCTGACCACGACGTAAGTCCAAGCAAAAAGGGAGTTTGCAGGGAATTCGGATGCCGGATACTTTTTGCTTGTTATATTCCTATATGGGAATGTATTGTGGGGGCGTGGCAAGAGCCGCTACCACTTCTGACGCGTACAATGCCGTGGCCGAGCCGCGGCGCCGGGACATCTTGAGCTTTCTGGCGATGGAGGAGCGTCCGGTTGGGGACATCGTGCTGAACTTTCGGATGCAACAGCCTTCGGTGTCCAAACACCTTCGCGTGCTGCTGGATGTTGGCTTGGTGAATGTCCGGCGCGATGGGCGGCGCATGTTGTATCGGACGAATGCGGAGGCGCTGCGGCCGTTGCACGAATGGACCGGTACGTTCCAGCAATACTGGCAAGCTCAGTTGCTGCGCATCAAGGAACGCGCGGAAGAGAAAGCGCAGCGTAGAAATCTTAGAGGACGTTTTTATTTCGGAGGAAGACCACCGTGGTAATCAATCGAATTGAGGATTTGACGATCGACGTTACCGAGGAAATACATGTTGGCGCGGGACTGGAGGATACGTTCGGGGCGTTGCTGGAGCAGCTGGGACCTAGCAACGAAACCCATGATCGCAAACCGCTGCCGATGAAGCTGGAGGCGTGGCCGGGCGGTCGATGGTATCGCGATTTTGGCGGAAACAACGGGCACTTCTGGGGAGTGGTGCAAGCGATCAAACGGCCTACGCTGCTGGAAATTTACGGACCGCTGGCGATGTCCGCGGGAGTGAGTTCGAACTTGCAGTATCGTTTGAAGGAAGCGCACGGTGGAACGCTGATTACGCTGCGGCATAACGCGTTTGGAATCGTTCCCGCGGATTTCCGCGGGGGATTTCGACAGGGGTGGGAATACCTCATGGAGCGGGTATGTAAGCAGGCAGAAGCGGGTAAAGCGAAGAGGTAGCTGGGGCCGGTGGCGAGGAGGCGTTTATGTGTCCGATGTGCCTGGCATCAGCGGCGTGGATCATGGCGGCGGTTGGCTCCGCCGGTGGGGTGACGGCGCTGATTGGAAATAAAATTGGGCATAAAATCGGTCGGAGTGCGGAAAGTTCGCCGAATCGGAAGAATGCAGGGTAACGATGGGAGGCGACCTCGCGAGAGCACGGAGGATTGGAGAATCAGTGAAGTAGGCGCGAGCGAGTCTAGAAAAGCCGCGGTACGAAAGTCAAAAGAGAAAATCGAGAAGAGAAATTGGAATCAATGCCGGTAGCAGAATCTGAAAATGAGAGAGGGAGGAAGTGTTATGGCAACGCAAGCGATGGAGCAACCGAAAATTGTTACCCGGGAGGAGTGGCTGGCGGCGCGCAAAGCACTGTTGGCGCGAGAGAAGGAAGTTACGCGGGCGTCGGACCAGTTAAGCCGGCAACGGCGGCAACTGCCCAGGGTGAAAGTGGAGAAGGCCTACGTTTTCGAGGGACCGGACGGCAAGAAATCGCTGGCAGATTTATTTGGAGAGCGGAGCCAGCTGATTATCAAACATTTCATGTTTGGACCGGGGTGGAACGAGGGTTGCGTGGGCTGCTCGTTCGGTTCAGACCACGTCGATGGCGCGCTGGTGCATCTGGAAAATCATGATGTGTCCTACGTGGCGGTATCGCGAGCGCCGCTCGCGGAGATTGAACCATTCAAGAAGCGCATGGGCTGGAAGTTCCCGTGGGTGTCTTCGTTCGGCAGCGACTTCAACTTCGACTATCAGGCGTCCTTCCGGAAAGAAGATGCGGTCAATGGGAAGGTGTACAGCAACTATGCGGAGACCGAATTCTCGGGAGAGGAATCATCCGGCTTCAGCGTATTTTACAAGGATGCAGCGGGAGACGTTTTCCATACCTATTCCTGTTACGGTCGGGGGGACGAAAAATCAGTGGGCACGTACATGTTCCTGGACCTGACGCCGAAGGGCCGCAACGAAACCGGACCACGGCACAACCTGACGGATTGGGTTCGGCACCATGACCGGTATGGCGCCGGGGGACACGTGGACCACCACGGCAGATATCAAGCGCCGCAAGCGTCGAAGCCGTGCTGCCATGAGGCGGGGGAGTAGGTTTCGCTCTTGAGCGAAGGCGCGCAAAGCTCTCGGAGATCGATCCTTCGAGCTAGTTGGCCGGTGTAGACGCTGGGGCAGGCAAGCCCTGCCCCTAGAAGAGCCAGGAGCTGTCGGCTAGACTTCGATGGTGCCCTGGAAGACTTTGACGGCGGCGCCACTGACGCGCGGCACGAGTTTCTTGCCGGTTTGCGTGACTTCCACTTCTATGTGGCTGGGGCGGCGCATTTCTTCGCCCTGGAGGATCTTCAGGGTGTGGCCGGCGGAAAGTTTGCCTTTTTGAACCAGGTAAGCGCCGAGAGAACCGGCAGCAGAGCCGGTCGCAGCGTCTTCGTACTGTTCCCAAGGCAGCATGCCGCGCGAAAGCACGGCGCCGTTGCTGCCAGGGGTGAAGCAATAGGCCATGGTGGCGTTTTTTCCGAGTAGTTTTCGCAGATCGAACATCCTCATCTGAATTTTTGAAAGCGCGGCGCGATTGCGCAGCGGCACGATGAGGTTGAAGACGCCAGTGGAGACGAATTCGGGCTCGAGCTTGGGATCGAAATCTTTCGGATTAAGCCCCAGGGCCGCGGCCAAGGCTTTTTTGTTGAGTTTCGCGGGACGAAATGACGCCGCCTTTTGGGTCATGGTGACTCGCTGCGGCCGCCCATCCTTGAATCGAATTTCTACCGGCAAAATTCCCGCGCCAGTTTGCTGCAGAATGTGGACGCCACCTTCCTGCGCGGGCACGACACCGAGCTCGGCCAGCAAGAACCACGTACCGATAACGGGGTGGCCGGCGAGTTTCAGTTCTTCGCGAGTGGTGAAGATGCGCAGACGGGCCAAGGCACGATTGTCAGTGGGCTTCTGGACAAAGACGGTCTCCGAAAGGTTCAGTTCGCGGGCAATTGCGAGCATGGCGTCCCTGGAGAGGGAGTCCCCGTCAGTGACGACCGCGAGAGGATTGCCTTCGAAGCGGGTGGTGGTAAAGACATCGAGCGTATAGAAGCGGCGTTCCATGTTTGAATGTCGCGGCGGCGCGTTGCCGGAGCCCTCAGATGCGCTCGAGTTGCGCGACGGTCCTTTCGTTGGTGATGTTACCGGTGTTTAGAGTGGACTTTGGCTCGAGCAACAAAACGTGGGCTTCCTGGTCCGCAACCGGGCAATGCTCGACGCCTTTGGGTACGACGATGAATTCGCCCTCGCGGACAAGCTCTTCGCGTTCGCGAAATTTCATCCGCATCGTGCCTTTCACCACCAAGAACAGTTCGTCTTCGTGATCATGATGGTGCCAGACGAAGTCGCCTTTGAATTTTACCGCTTTGACGTAGCTGTCGTTCAGCTCGCCAACGATTTTGGGCTTCCAGTATTCGGAGAACATTCCGAATTTTTGCTGCAAGTTGACAGTTTCCATGGAACGTCCATCCCTTCTCTTCCATCGCTCTGGTCCGCTCATAGGTCGCGCACGGTGGTGGTTACCGCGCCCAGAACCTGGCGGGTGCTTTCCGGATTATTGGTTTCACAGTAGACGCGCAACAGATTCTCGGTGCCGGATGCGCGAACCATGACCCATCCGATGTCGCCCAGATACACTTTTATACCGTCCAGATTCTCCCGGCGGGTGACCGGCCACTCGAGAAGCTTCGCTAAGCCGGCATTGGAAAAATACGCCAGAGCTTTTTCTTTTTGCCCGGGCTTCAGATCGAGATCCACGCGCCCGTAATGATACTCCCCGAACTCGGCATGCAGCTCGCGCAACACTTCGCCGAGCGACTTCCCATGCCAGGCCATGAGTTCCGCGAGGAACAATGCGGAGACGGTAGCGTCGCGTTCCGGCAGGTACAAGCTGGTGCCGATGCCGCCGCTTTCTTCTCCACCAATCAGGATGTTCTGCTCCAGCATCAACTCGCAAATATACTTGAAGCCGATGGGAACTTCGTGAAACTTACGGCCGAACTTGGCAGCCAATTTGTCGATCAGCTTGGTGACGGAAAATGTTTTGGCAATATCGCCGGGGAGATTGCGGGTTCCAGCGAGGTGCCAGATGAGCATGGCAAAAATTTGATGAGGATTGATGAACGTCCCGTCACGATCAATGGCGCCGATGCGATCGCCATCGCCATCAGAGCACAGGCCGGCGTCGTATTTTCCGGCAAGGACGGCCTGGCGCAGGGCGTCGATGTGCGGCTCGATGGGTTCGGGATGAATTCCGCCGAAGAGCGGGTCGCGCTTGCCGCGAATTTCGTCACAGACGACGCCGTTGCGAGAGAACAGAGCCGGCAGCAAGCCGGAAGCGGAGCCGTACATGGGGTCAGAGACAAAACGGAATTTGGCGGCGCGCAGCCGGTCCCAATCGACCAGCTTTTCAACGGTGTCGAGATACGGCGCGCGGGGTTCGAGCGGTTGTATGAGCTTTTTTTGCGCAGGCAGAGGCGGAGCCTGGCTTCGCTGAACTTCGGCAAGTTCGGTCTCGATCTGCGCAACGATAGAAGGCAACGCACTGCTTCCGTAACTGGCCTTGTACTTGATGCCGTTCCACTGAAAGGGATTGTGGCTGGCGGTAATCATCAAGCCTCCGGCGGCGCCACGTTGACGCACCAACAAGGAGATGGCCGGAGTGGGACAGGGCTTGTCGGTGAGCCACACCGGAGTGCCAGTGGAACTGATGACCTCGGCCACGGTGGCGGCGATACGGTCGGAAGCGAAGCGGTGGTCGTAGCCGACCAGAACGCCTTTGCGGGGATCTTCGCTGCGTACCACATACCGAGCGATGGCGTGAGCGACGATGCGCGCATTTGCGGTGGTAAAGTCTTCGGCGATGATGCCGCGCCAGCCATCGGTTCCAAATTTGATGGAATTCATGGGATTCGAGTATACGCGATGAAAGATTTAGGGTGACATCCCGGCTTGCTACAGAAGTTTCTTCCGGTTTTCGCTCTCCAACCGCTTCACGATGCGCCCAACGTCCTGGGCGCGGTCTCGCGGACAGATTAAGAGCGCGTCGGGAGTTTCGACAACAACCAGATCGCGAATCCCGACGGCGGCCACGAATTTCTTGGGTGCCCACAGAAAGTTTCCTTCCGCGTCCAGCGTAAAGCCTTCCCCGGCCAGGATGTTTTCTCCCTGCTTCTTGGCCAAGAGTTCGTAGACGGCAGCCCAGGAGCCCAGATCGCTCCAGCCAACTTCCGCGGGAATCACGAAGATGTTCTGGGCCCCGGGTTGGCGAGTGGCAGGTTCCAGAATGGCGTAATCGACGGAAATATTTTCCAGCTTCGGGTAGATGGCCCGGAGGTTGCGCTCGTAATTTTTCTTTCCGATGGATGCAGCGAGGGACTCCAGCGCGGTGAAGGTTGCCGGAAGATGCGTTTTCAAGTTGTTCAGAAAAGTGGAGACGCGCCAGAAGAACATGCCCGCATTCCAGTGATAGTCGCCAGAGCCGGCGTATTCCTTGGCTAACGCGAGCGCGGGTTTTTCGGTAAAGCGGCGGACGGCAAAAAGGGGAAATCCGCGAGAATCCAGGGGTTCGCCCATACGCTCGATGTAGCCGAAGCCGGTTTCCGGCCGAGTGGGAGGAATGCCGAGAACCACCAGATGTCCGGGGGCCGCAGCAGCGTCGGTGGCGGCGCGGACGATGACCCGATAACGTTCGGGATTGGCAATGTAATGGTCGGCGGGAAGGACGGCCATCACCGCATCGCCTTTGGCGGCGTGCCGGATGTGAAAGGCGGCGAGAGCGATGGCTGCCGCGGTGTTGCGGCCTTCCGGCTCGTTCAGAATGCGTTTGCGAGCGGGGGTGGGAAGCTGGCGGGAAACCTCTTTGCTTTGCTCGGTGTTGGTTACCGTCCAGATGCGTTCGGCGGGGATGATGGGACGGAGACGCGCCACGGTTTGCTCCAGCATGGTCTCGGTTCCGACGATGTTGAGAAGTTGTTTGGGCGTGCGGGTGCGGCTGCGCGGCCAGAAGCGGGTGCCACGGCCTCCGGCGAGGATTACGGCATGAACGTCGAGTCGCTTTTCGGGCATAAAATTTTGGCGCTGCTGGTCGTTACACGAACCTCGTCATTCGAAAAGTGTTTTCGCGATCATGCTGTCAGAGTTTCCGACGCGATGCAGCTCACTCCGCAAATCGGACAGGTTGGGCACATAGGCGCGAACCATGGTTGCTCGCGACTTCGGCGCGACCCGGTACGCGCCCAAAGTGGCGGGAAGAAGAAAACACTCGCCGCTGCGGAAAGCACAAGAAAAGTCCGGGCCCTGGATGGCGCCTTCTCCCGACAAAGTCACGAGCAAGTCAAAGTGCGATTTATCGGTTTGCACCGCAGACGCGGTGGCCATCTCCCAGCGTTCGGTAGCGAAATAACCGCAGGCAGCCAGCAGCGACCGCTGAAATCCATCGGCCGGGAGCTTCAGCGCGGGAGTAGGGCCCCCGGTTTCCGGCCCAAAATTCATCACCTCGAGTGCTTTCTGGACATGCAACTCTCTGGGCTGGCCCTTGGCGTCGAGTCTGCCGTAATCGTACACGCGGTAGGTCAAGTCCGAGTATTCCTGAACTTCAAAAACCACCATGTCCCGGCCGATGGTGTGGGGCATGCCCGCCGGAATAAACAAAGTTTCGCCGGAGCGCACTTTGCGCGCTACAAAAAGATCTTCGAGTGTTTCCGATTCCATGGCGGAAAGAAATTTCGGCTTGTCGACCCCGGGTTTTAGTCCGGCGAGCAACTGTGCTCCAGGTTCGGCCGAAACGATGTGCCACATCTCGGTCTTGCCGCGGCCGCCCTGGGATTTTTCATGGCGCTCGGCGTAGGCGTCGTCGGGATGGACCTGAATGGAGAGCTGGTCGGTGGGGAAGATAAATTTAAGAAGCAGAGGAAAGTCGCTTGCGGCGTCGATGGTACTTCCCCGCGAGGTGGAATCGAGCTGCGCCCAAGCAGCGGCGAGCGATTTTCCGGCAAGCGGTCCGGATGCAACACGGCAATCGACGCCGGTGAGCCAGGCTTCCCCCAGAGGCTCGGTGAGTTGAGTTTTCTCCGGGAAGAGAGGTGCGAGAGACCACGACCCCCAGAGGCGCGGGCTGAAAATCGGCTCGATGCGGCTAGGTGCCGGATTCACGAATCAGACCGCCGCCTCAGCATGGGCGAAGAAACGCTCCAGGCGGCGAAGACCTTCGTCGATGCGCTCAATCGATGTGGCGTATGACAAACGCAAATAACCAGGGGCGCCGAAAGCGTCTCCGGGAACCAGCGCGACGCGGGCCTTGTCCAGCAGCAGCTTGGCGAGTTCGGTGGTATTTTTTGCCATTGCGTAGCCGGAGCTGCCGTTGGCCAGGTGCTTGGAGACGTTGGGGAATGCGTAAAAGGCGCCGCCGGGCATCTCGCAGGTAATTCCGGGAATGGCGCGAAGGCCCTCGACGATGCGCTTTCTGCGCCGGGCATATTCGGCCAGCATCACCGGGACGGAGTCCATGGATCCGCGCATGGCTTCGAGCGCGGCGTACTGCGCGATGGAGGTGGGATTGGAGGTGGACTGGCTCTGAAGTTTCACGGTGGCTTGAATCAGGGCTTCGGGCGCGAGGGTGTAACCAATACGCCAGCCGGTCATAGCAAACGTTTTGGACATCGAGCCGATGATGATTACGTTCTCTTTGGAGTGCGCGACGCTGGCGATGGAATAGGGTTGGTTGGGATCGTAGGTGAAATGGGAATAGCACTCGTCGCCCATGAGCCAGATGTTGTGTTTTTTACAGACCGCAAGGATGCGCTCGTACTCGTCGGGAGGAATCACGCCGCCGGTGGGATTATTGGGCGAGCTGAGAATCAGCATGCGGGTTTTGGGCGTGATGGCTTGTTCGATGACCGAAGCTTTCACGCTGAAGCCATCCTCAGGACGAGTCTCCACGTGGATGGGAGTTGCGCCGGCGTATTTGACGATGTCGGGATAGCTGACCCAGTAAGGAGCGGGAACAATGACTTCGTCGCCCTGCTGGACGAGCACGCTGACGGCGTTAAAGATGGAGTGTTTTCCGCCGACATTTACGATGCACTCTTTGGGTTCGTAGCTTGAGCCCAATTCGCGGGAGTGCCAGGCGCAGATGGCTTCCTTGAGCGGCGTGATCCCGCCAGTCGCGGTGTATTTGGTGTGATTTTGCTCGATCGCGCGGATCGCGGCTTTTTTGATGTGATCGGGAGTGGGGAAATCCGGCTCGCCGGGGCCGAAGTCGGCGATATCCACGCCCTTGGCTTTGAGCTTGTCAGCTTCGGCGATGACCGCCGATGTGGGCGAGATCTGGATTCGGTTGATGCGTTCGGTGAGTTGCACTGGTTCGCCTCGCTTTCCGTTTAAGGTTGCCGATGAGCGTCTGAATTACTTTGCAGGGGCTGGCGCAAACTTCGCGCGGAGACGCTCTCCCACTGCGGATGGCACCAAACCATCGAGCGGGCCGCCGAGCTGAGCGATTTCGCGGACCAGTTTGGCGCTCAGATAACTGTAGGTCTCGCCCGGCAACATGAAAACAGTTTCGAGGCGCGGCTCCAGTTTGCGGTTCATCAACGCCATCTGCAGCTCGTATTCATAGTCTGAGATGGCACGAATTCCGCGCAAGACCACGCCGGCACCGCGCTTTCTTGCGTAATCGACGAGCAAGCCGTCAAAGACATCCACCTCCACAGCGGCAAATTTCTTTACCACGTCGCGCAACATTTCCACACGCTCCGGGATGGAAAACAGCGGCTGCTTATCGGCATTTTTCAGGACGGCGACAATCAGCAAATCGAAAACTTTTTCGCCTCGTTCGATCAGGTCGAGATGCCCGTTCGTGACTGGATCGAACGATCCAGGATACAGAGCGATGGATGTTTTCATTTTGGCTGAACGGCTCGACCCATTCTAACCCAGGCTCAAAAAAGGTGTTTCGTAAAGTTCGGTTGGTGGGCCGAGGAAGCCGTCCAAAATGGGTTTCGCGAGGGCAATGAATGTGACAGTATGCGACAGAGCTGCGGATCGGAATTGGTGTGGGTCAGTGGCGAGGATTTGTTCCGACTCGGTTTATGGTGGAGGCGCGTTTTTCTATGTCTGGTGGGGTCTGGATTTCCTTATGGAGCTTGGGTGCGGTGATGTTGTTTGCCGTCAGCGGGGAAGCGGCCGCTGCGGCGGATGAGCAGCCGGCAACGCTGAACCTGATGCCGATGCCTGCCGAGGTGCAACCCGGAAGCGGGGCGTTGCGCGTGGACTCCACATTTTCGGTGGCTCTGACGGGCTACCGCGAGGCGCGTTTGGATCGCGCCGTGGAGCGCTTCCTGGGGCAGTTGTCGCGACAGACAGCATTGCCTTTGGTGGCGGCTAAGCCGAGCGGCGCGGCAGCAACTCTGACAGTTCGCACGGATCACGCGAGCAAGGAGGTGCAGGAGCTTGGGGAGGACGAAGCGTACAGCCTGGAGGTTCGCGCGGAGGGGGCCACGCTGACGGCGGCGAATCCGCTGGGGACGATGCATGGGCTGCAAACCTTTCTGCAACTGGTGGAAGTGTCGCCGGAAGGATTCGCGGCGCCGGCGGTGATGATTCACGATCAGCCGAGATTCCCGTGGCGCGGTTTGATGATTGATGTGGGGCGTCACTTCATTCCGCTGAATGTTCTTCGGCGCAATCTGGACGGCATGGAAGCGGTCAAGATGAATGTCTTCCACTGGCACCTCTCGGAGAATCAAGGGTTCCGCGCGGAGAGCAAGAAATTTCCCAAACTGCATGAGATGGGTTCGGACGGCTTGTACTACACGCAGGAGGAAATTCGTGGGCTGGTCGAGTATGCGCGCGATCGGGGGATACGGGTGGTGCCGGAGTTCGACATGCCGGGGCACAGCACCGCGTGGTTTGTAGGACATGCGGAACTGGCGAGCGGACCGGGCCCGTACGGTATTGAGCGCAAATGGGGCGTTTTTGATCCGGCGATGGATCCGTCGAATGAAGGAACGTACAAGTTTCTCGATCAGTTGATTGCCGAAATGACGCACCTGTTTCCCGATCATTATTTTCATATCGGCGGCGACGAGGTGAACGGCAAGCAGTGGGATGGGAATCCGCAGATTCAATCGTTCATGAAGGCGCACGGGTTTAAGAATAATGATGCGCTGCAAGCGTATTTCAGCCAGAGAGTGCAGAAGCTGGTGACCAAGCACGGCAAGGCGGTGGTGGGGTGGGACGAAGTGCTGGTTCCGGGAGTGCCGAAGGATATCGTGATTCAGTCGTGGCGGGGTCCGGCGTCATTGGCCCTGGCGGCCGAGCAAGGATTTCGGGGAATTCTTTCGAGCGGGTACTACCTCGATCTGGGTTGGTCGGCGGCGCGGCACTATGCGGTCGACCCGCTGAGCGGTGCGGCGGCGGCGCTGAGTGCGGAGCAACAGAAACTGATTCTGGGTGGTGAGGCTTGCATGTGGTCGGAGTACGTCAACGCGGAGACCATCGATTCGCGGATCTGGCCGCGAAATGCGGCGATCGCGGAGCGGCTGTGGTCGCCGCAACAGGTGACCGACCCAACGTCCATGTACGCGCGGATGCATGCGATCAGCGCGCGGCTGGAATGGCTGGGGCTGACGCATAGCGCAAACTACGCTCGGATGCTGAAGCGCATGGCGGGACCTGCGACGCCGCGGGAGTTTGCGGCGCTGCAGACTCTGGCGGCGGTGGTCGAGCCGGTGAAGGATTACGTACGGGGGGAGACCGCCCCGGCGACGCCGACCAGCGCGACGCCTCTGAATCGCATGGTGGACGCGGTGGCGCCGGAAAGCGAAGCGGCGCGGCGCTTCGACGTGCTGGCAGACAAGTTTATCGCAAGCAAGTGTGGCGACTGGGATGCGCAGGCGCGTTTGCGAGCGGAGCTGCAGATTTGGCGGGCCAATGACGAGGCGCTTCAGCCGCTGGCGCGGCGAAGTTTTCTGGTTCAGGAAGTGATGCCGATTTCGCGGGAGTTCTCGCAGATTGCGGTGGCGGGGATGGAAGCGCTCGATCTGCTCGCTAAAGGTGGCGCGACCGATCCGGGATGGAAGGCAGGGGCGCTGGCGACCATCGAGGACGCCAAGAAACCCAGTGCGCAACTGTTGCTGATGCCGGCGACGTCGGTGCAGAAATTAGTGGAAGCGATTAGCGGCGGAGCGTGCGCTTCATCGCATCCGTAGGCCCGATTTGTTCTCGAAGTTCTGACGCGATCAGGTTTTCAGGTTTGCATCTAGTTCGCATCGGGAAGTCAATTCGCGGCGGGCAGAATGTTAGCTTCGCGCGGAGCCTGGTTGTGGCAGGCCGCGGAACCGGAATCGCGGAAGGTCTTGCCCTCTTCGGGAATAAATTCCCAGGTGTAGTGATCGCGGTAGAGAGTCACCTTGATGACGCCAAAGGTGTCGATGTTCACGACTTCGCTGTTGGCGATGCCAAAGCCGAGGGGATCGTGGCTGCGCCCTCCGGTGCCTACGACGATTTCGCGAATGCCGTTGGTTGGATCCAGGTGGCCGTCGGCATCCTGCGGCGCGAAGCGTTCGTAGGAGTGCTCGTGTCCGACCAGCATCAGATCGGCGTGGGCGGCATACAGATCGTCCCAGAGCGAACGCAATTCCGGATGTACGGCATGACTTTTGAAGACGCCGCTGCTGAATAGGGCGTGGTGACCATACGCCACGATGCATTCACCTTTGTGCTCGCTGAGGTCTTCTTTCAGCCAGGTTTCCTGCGGCGAGCCTGCGGCGCAGCCGCCCAGGCCCTGGGCCTCGCAATTGGTATTCAGCACGACCACATGCCAGGTTCCGAGTTCATAACTGTAATAACCGCCCGGGGCGGGTCCGGCTTGTTTGCCCCAGTAGGCGAAATAGCCGGCCGCGGTAGGACTTCCATATTCGTGATTGCCTAATGCCGGTCTGGTGCGGTCTTTGAAGCGCCCCCACGTGGTCCCGTAGCAATCTGCGAAATCCTGGGTCGATCCCTTTTCGTAGGCCAGGTCGCCGGCGGCAAAAACGGTGCCGGGGATCTGGTCAAGGAGTTTTGCGGTGGCTTGGGCGCCAGCGATGGCTTTGCATCCGGCGATGTCTCCGGCGCCGACGAGAACCGCGGGATGGTCGGTGGAAGAATCTTGTGCAGTTGTTGGTGCGCTATCTGGTTTGGGCGGAGTTGGTGTGGTCTGGCCTCGAGCGGAGAATGGGAAGAACAACATAGATAACGCCGCGATCAAGGTGAACAAACGTTTCCGGAATATTTTTCCCCTATCGCTCATAAGTGTTTGCTGAAACAACCTTAGCGTAATGGCCCCCCCGGCGTTAACCGGTATTTTGTGCTCGGAAATAATTCATTGGTGATCAACTTCCGTGACCCGGTCAGAGTTTGTCGTAACACTCACGACTTCACCCGCATTGGCGGCGACCGGCCACGCTCAGTTCCTGTGATAATCTGAATGAGGTTTTCATGATGGAGGTCTTGTGAATCGTCGCGTCCTTGTGGCTGTAGCCGCGGTTCTTGTCGTCGGCGCACTGCTGCTCTCGCGGAGTCCTCGATGGGCCCTGGCGGCTCGAGCAAATATTGACGCTATGGCGATGTCTTCTGCCTCCGATCGAAGCTCACTACCTGGTGAGACGCCGGCCGCAACGGAGCGCGGTGAGTCTCCTCGGGAGGGTGCGCATTCCTCTCCGGCGATGCTCGACCTTCAGAGTTCGGGGGTTACCGATGTCGATCCTCATGAAGCGCTGGGGTCCAAAAACGCGCCGATCATCATGGAGGTTTTCAGCGATTTTCAATGTCCGGCCTGCAAGACTTTGTTCACGACCACCAATCAGCAGCTGATGGACAATTACGTGAGCACCGGGAAGGTTTACCTGATTCATCGCGATTTTCCGCTGCCGATGCACGCTCACTCCCGAGTGGCGGCGCAGTATTCGCGAGCGGCCGCGCAAATCGGGAAGCTGGAAGCGGTGGAGGAGATTTTGTTCCAGACCCAGGAGATATGGGAGCAGAGCGGGGACGTAGATAGCGCGGTGGCGAAAGTTCTATCGACTTCGGAAATGACCAAGGTCCGCGCGCTGGTAAAGGGCGGAACGCTGGATGCCGGCATCAACAAAGATCAAGCTCTGGGCCAGGGTTACAAGGTGAACCAGACGCCCACCACGATTATTCATGCCAAGGGACAGACTTTTCCGGTCGTCGGGGTGGTGAGCTATGACGTACTGCACCAATTTCTCGATCAACTGCTCGGACCGTAACGCTGAGACCTAGTTGGAAATGATTGCCGAAGCATGATGCAAACCAGCCCGCTCAATTTCCGCCGCGCAGTCATCTGGGTCGGCCGACTCGTTCTTGGCGGCATCTTTATCTATGCGGGCTACTCCAAGTTGTTCTATCCAAATACGAATCTGTGGCCTTTTTTCGTCCTGAAATTTTCTATCTCCGTGAACATCATGAATTTCGCCCGCCAGGTAGATGCATTTCAAATGTTATCCCCATGGGGAGTGTCCTTCGTCGCCCACACTTTGCCCCTTACCGAAATCATTCTGGGCTTGCTGGTGCTGATCGGCTGGCGGCTGCGCATCTGGGCGACCTTGCTCACTGTGATCATGTTGGGATTCTTCGGGGTGGTGTCCCGCGCTTACCTCCTGCACATGAATATTAATTGCGGTTGCTTTGCGATTCCCGAACCGATTAACCTCAAGAAAATTCTTGAGGATGCAGCGCTCTCCATACTTGCGCTGCTGATGACCTGCTTCGCGTTCGTCGAAGCCCGTAAGCCCCACCCGTGGAGTTCCGCGGAAGCGACGCGGGCAAGCCCAGGCCCAATAGCCCGGTGGAGGTAGCCCCGGCGCACCGGGCGCTTGTACACTGAAACAGTGAAAACTCTCGAGGAGTATTTGCAACTCGCCGCGGTTGCCCACGGGCATCTGTGCGCCGGTCAAGTCCTGGGGGTGCGACTGGCGATGCTAGGCCTGCGGGAGCTTGGGATCAACGATCCCATCGCCGAGCGCAAACGCATCGTGACCTACGTAGAGATCGACCGGTGCGTCACCGACGCGGTTGCGCTGGTTTCCAACTGCCGGATGGGCAAGCGCGCCCTGAAATTCCGGGACTGGGGCAAAGTCGCGGCCACGTTTGTCGATCTCCCCACCGGCCGGGCGATCCGTATTGCCGCAAAAGAATCCTCCAAGCAAATCGCCCGAGAAATGTTTCCGGAAATGCAAAAGGACCCCGGACAGCAAAAAGCGTACGCGGAGCTCTCGGACGAAATTCTGTTCGACAAGAAATGGGTCAAGGTAGAAGTGCGAGCGGAAGATATGCCGGGTTTCAAGGGTCCGCGAGTGGTGTGCGCGGAATGCGGGGAAGGAATCAACTTCAAGCGAGAAGTGTTGCAAGACGGCCGCACTGTGTGCCGGTCGTGTGCGGGTGAGCGCTACTACAGCTTGACCTGATCGAAAACGAAGGCTCCGGCTGATGGCTTCGCAGGGACTTCGGTGACGGAAATAGGCTGAAGCATTTGGCTATGGATTTGCATTGTACTGCCCTGGTCGATGGAAACTTCGAATCGGCGGGGTCTGGTCATGGCGAGCATCTGCGCTAAAATTACGAATTCATGCTGAGTTTGCCCCCGATTACGTTGCGGTTGCGCGGATGGAAGTTGATCGATCGTGTGGCCCTAGCCTTCCTGCTTTTTTGTGCGATTGCGCTTGGCGCGGCCTGCGGATTGCTCTTCGTGTACGCCAGCGATCTGCCGGAAGTTCGCTCCCTGGAGACCTATCGGCCCAACGTCGTAACAGAAATCTACGCCGACGACGGCCAACTGGTCGGGAGCTTCGCGCTGCAACGGCGGATCCTGATGACCTTCGAGCAAACCCCGAAGGTCCTTTATTACGCGGTCACCGCCATCGAAGATCAACACTTTGAGGAGCATTGGGGCATCGATTTCCCGCGTATCGCCGGCGCGGCCTTCCGCAACGTTGCCAAGCGGCGCATCACCGGCGGGGCCAGCACCATCAGCATGCAGCTGGCGGGCAATCTTTTTCTGGATCGCAGTGACCGAACTTTTCGCCGCAAAATGCAGGAGATGCTGTTGGCTCTGCAAATCGAGCGCCGCTATACCAAGCCGCAAATCTTCGCGATGTACGCCAACCAGGTCTATCTGGCGCATGGCAACTACGGTTTCGCGGCTGCTGCGGAATTTTACTTCGGCAAGTCGGTCGTCGATCTAAAACTTCAGGAAGCGGCGCTGCTGGCCGGAATGGTCAATGGCCCTAAATTTTCCCCGCTGACAAATCCGACGGGCGCACTTTCCCGCCGCAATCTGGTCCTTTATCGCATGGAAGAGGAAGGCAAGATCTCCGCGTCAGAGGCGACCGCCGCGCGCAACCTTCCGCTCGGGTTGCACATTCAATATCCGCGCAACGACCTAGCTCCTTATTTCTTTGAGGAGCTTCGCAAATATCTCGAATCTACGTACGGTTCCGAAGCGGTTCACGAGCGCGGTCTGCGGGTGTACACCACGCTCAATATCGCCATGCAGCGCGCCGCCAATTTGTCGGTTCGCGACGGACTGCACAGTTACGACCGGCGCCATGGGTGGCGCGGCGATCTGCCTAACATTCTGCGCGACAATCTGGGCAAGCTGGACACCTACGAAGATGAAGATTGGCGGCATCCTATCGAAAAGGGAAGTTACGTCGGCGGATTGATTCTCGCGGCCGACGATAAGAGCGCCACGGTGAAAATTGGCGCGTACCGCGCCATCCTTTCACCGTCCGATTTCGCCTGGACAGGCCGCAAGAAAGCCACCGACCTTCTGAAAGTCGGTGACGTCGCGCAATTCTCGATTCAGGAACTGCGCGAAAGTACCGTAAGGGTTCAGCTGGAGCAGCAGCCGGCCCCGCAAGCCGCGATGATCTGTATCGATAATCCTTCCGGTGAAATCAAAGCGATGGTTGGCGGATATAGCTTCGAGGATTCCAAATTCAACCGCGCCACGCAGGCATTTCGTCAGGTGGGGAGCTCCTTCAAGGTGTATGTGTACGCAGACGCTCTGGAAAAAGGGGCGACTCCCTTTGACACCATCCTGGACGCGCCGTTCACTACCATCAGCGGCGGCCAACCCTATTCTCCTCGCAACTACGATGAAAAGTTCGAGGGCACGATCACGCTGCGCCGCGCGCTGGCCGGTTCGCGCAACGTTCCGGCGGTGAAGCTGGCCGAACGCATTGGCATCGCTTCGGTGGTGGACATGACCCGCCGCTTCGGAATCACCAGTCCACTTCCGCCGTATCTGCCGCTGGCCTTAGGCTCCGCCGACATGCGGCTGATCGAGCACGTTTCGGCCTTCACGGTATTCCCGGACGACGGCATTCGCATCGATCCCCACATGATCCGCCGGGTTACCAGCTATGACGGAGCGCTTCTGGAGGAGGCTCGGCCCGAAGTCCACGACGTGATTTCGCCGGAGGTCGCGCGCACCATGACCGCGATGCTGGAAGAAGTCATTCAGTTCGGTACCGGAATGCAGGCGCGAGTACTCGGCCGGCAAGCGGCCGGCAAGACCGGGACGACGCAGGACTACACGGACGCGTGGTTCGTGGGGTTTGTCCCGCAGCTGACCGCGGGGGTCTGGGTCGGCTTCGACGACAAACAAATTTCGCTTGGAAAAAAGGAGACCGGGGCACGCGCCGCGCTGCCAATTTGGCTGGAGTTCATGCAAAGCGCCCTGGCTGGCATGCCCGAAGTAGATTTTCCAAACGTGGTACCACTCGAGCAGGAAGCTCGAGATCACAAAGTGAACGTCGATACACCCGACAGCGCGCCGACCGAGGACGAACCGGGCGAACGCAAGCCGAAGCCGCCCGCGACGCCAAGCGCCACAACGGCTGCACCCGTCGCTGCTGCGAATGCAGACATCGGCCCTCCCGGGCGCTAATCGCAATCATCGCAATCATCGTTGTACGGTAGCGGCGTGAGATGGTATTTTCGCTAACTTCACCCGGCCCCTTTCGGCCGTACCGATGAAGGCTACCAATTGGGAGTTCAGCAACCGGGCCATGGTGTTCGGCCTGATCTTTGGTGTGAGCTTTCTGTTGTATTTTGTCGATCACCAGAACGCTACTTCGGCGCTGGCGGATCGCCTCGCGGCCAGGCTTGGGGATAACCCTGACTCCGTTGCCCGGTTCCTCCTTGCCGTCGCCGCCCTGTTACTTGTAACCACAGCGCTGATACGAACCTGGGCATCGGCGTATCTTCGCGCTGACGTGGTCTATGCGGCACAGATAAAGACTACTGCGCTGGTTGCGAACGGACCGTACCGACAGGTGCGCAACCCGCTCTACTTTGCCAATTTTCTGATGGCCCTAGCGCTCGGGGCGATGGCCAGCCGTAGCGGTTTCTTCGTTCTGACCATCGGAATGCTGGCGTTTTGCTATCGATTGATTCTCCGGGAAGAAGCGGAGCTGCAAGCGGCGCAGGGGGAGTCCTATAAACAATACCGAAATGCGGTGCCGCGCTTCTGGCCGGCGTTGACGCCGCGCCTTCCCGCAAGCCCGGAACGCGCTAACTGGGGAAACGGTTTCCGGGCCGAATTGTGGTGCTGGGGATATGCCACGGCTCTGGTGGTATTCGCGATCACGCTGAAGTCCGCTTTATTTTTCGCGATATTGGGAGTTAGTTTTGCGGCGTTCTTTCTTCCGAAGAAGAAAGTGTAGACCAGACCGGGAAGTAAGGATTAGAAGCACCGAATTGTGCGGTGGCGTTGGCGGCTGAAGAAGCGCTAAGAACCGCTCGCGGGAACACCTAAGGACAGAACCTAAGTACACTCGGACTCAGCCCGATTTTATTGCGAATGGATTCCAGCCACGGTCGTGAAGCGGTTGTTCTGAGCCCTTTAAGGTGACGAGGACGACCTTACGGCCGCCGGTGATCTCGCCGACCCGGGTGAGAGGAACTCCGTCGATCTTAGCAGGGAGCGTCTGGTTAGCCCGCACGGTGAAGAGCAGTTCGTAGTCGTCGCCGCCGTGCAAAGCCAATTCCAGGGTCTGGTGGTTCCATCGCGGGACGGCTGGCAGCAGGCTGGATTGGATGCGCGCGCCAACGCCGCTGGCGGCGCAAAGTCGGGGCAGGTCGGTGGACAATCCGTCGGAGAGATCCATCATCGCGGTGGTCTTGCGATGCGCCGATAGCCATTGGCCAAGGGCTAGCCTCGGTTCCGGATATAGATGTTTCTTCAGCAATGGGTCGTTTGGCCGAATCCGTCCCATCCGACGGAGTCGCGCGAGGCCGCGCTCGGCCTCGCCCAGGCGTCCACTGACGAAAATCGCGTCGCCCGGCCTCGCTCCGGAACGGGTCAGGGCCCGACCGGTGGGTACCTCGCCGATTACCGTTACGTTAATCAAGATCTCGTTGCGTTGGGTCGTATCGCCGCCGGCCAACGGACAGCTTAGCTTCGCGGACGCACGACGCAGTCCGCGCAGGAATTCATCGAGCCAGCCACCGGTGCAGGAGGCCGGCAGCGCGAGGCTCAACAAGAAGCAGCGCGGACGGCCTCCCATGGCCGCGACGTCACTCACGGCTCTGATCAAGCATTTCCAGCCGACTGAATCGGCAGGGTGCTTGTGGCGCAGGAAATGAGTGCCTTCCAGAAACCAGTCGCAAGTCAAGATCGACTGGTAGCCTGGACGAGTCGGCAGCAGCGCTGCGTCATCGCCGGGTCCAAGCGCCATACTCCCGGCTCTCGAGGAGTGCATTGTTTTCAGGAGTTTATGAACTAGATCGTTTTCCGTAAGTTTCACCTGCGGCTGTCAGGGATTTGCTGTAGTTGCTTTTCTTTAGGAGTTCACGTCTAATTTACAGTGTTAGCTCATCAACGCCACCGTAACTGTCCTTCGGCACAGTTGACCAGTATTCAGCTACCTGTCCTTTTAACGGACAAATACAGGATTGACTCTAACACCTACGGAAATTAGTATGGCGACGCTCTGAAGCCGTGCCCCGCGGCTGCTTGGATATGATCTAGCCGTTTCGGGTCCAGGGTACGTGACCCGTGTTCTGCTGTGACTGACTGCCTGGCCTGAGGGCCTCTTGGGATGAAGGGTAAGACCTACACGTTTTTTATTGCCTCGACGCCGGGACGGCTGAACAAGCTGATTATCCCCGCGTACGCGCTTCATGCTTTGGCGGTGCTGGCGCTGATCGGGAGCGTCACCGTGGTGGCCGGCGCTGCTTCCTACTCGCGCATGCTTTGGAAGGTCGGCAACTACAACGCCTTGCGGCACGATCAGGAGAATCTGAAAAAGCAATATCGCCAGCTGCAAAGCACGGTGACTGACACCAATACGCGCCTGGACTCCTTGCAATCGCTGGCGACCGACGTGGCCATGAGCTACGGGGTGTTGCGCTACCATCCGGCCGCGTTCGATGAGAGCGATGATCCAGTCACGGCGCAAGACGCTTTCGATCGTTCGGTTGAGCAATTCACGTTTCTGAAGCGCAATGCTGCCACCCTGGCGATTTCCAGCGGGGGCCTGCGCTTGATGCCGGCCATGACCTTGGCGGACTCGACCTATACGCCGTCGGTCTGGCCGGTGGTGGGCCACATCACGGATAGCTTTGGGGCTCGCCTTGATCCTTTCAGCGGAGAAGGCGCGTTTCACACCGGGATCGACGTGGCCTCCGATTACGGTGCGCCGGTTCATGCGACTGCCGATGGCGTGATAACGATTGCGGAAAATCACACCGGCTACGGCAGGCTGGTGGTCATCGATCATGGCTTCGGAATTACCACCTGGTATGCGCACTTGTCGGCGTACTCTGCCATTCCCGGCGCGCGTGTGAAGCGCGGTGAGGTGATCGGCTATACGGGGATTAGCGGACGGGCCACCGGACCGCATGTCCATTACGAGGTTCGCCTCAACAATGCGCCGGTGAATCCGTGGCGGTATATGCGCTCTCTTCCTTCCGGCGACTGATTTCCACTCGATTTCCGGCTTCCCACTTCCAGGATGTCCGGGTTCGAATCAATTTGATCTGTGGCCTACCGGCCTTTCGGTCGTTTATTTGCGTCGCGAGGGTTTGCCGGGTGTTGCCGTTCGGGCTGGGGTTTGGCGGCTGCTGGCGGCAGCGGCACGGATGTACGGGCCGAGTCCAGAAGTCTAGGCGTAACCTCAAACATGAGCCTGACCGCTTTGGTATCCCCTCGATCGATTCGGGAAACGTCGGCGTTCTTCAATAATTCCAGGTAGGCTTCGCGCGCGGACGGATCGAGTTGCTGGCGCGTCGCGGGGCCATTCAGACCGGTCTGGGCCAGTAGTATCAAAGTGCCGAGAACTTCGGTGAGTTGCTTGGCGGCTGAGTCACTCGCAGACTCACCCTCGATGACCACGCGCAAGCGGTCGTCCTCTGGTTTTCCAGCCAACGAAATCCATTGCAGCTGGTCCAGGAGCGCGGAAAGCTCCGGCGACTGCATGCCGCCTGGGGCGCGCGATTCCAGCGCGCTGCCAGCCGCCGCGTCCTGGCGAACCACGGCAAAAATTGGGGAACCTGCGAGGCGCTCAAAGCGTTCGCGCCACTGCCTGGCATCGTCTCCGGTGGCGCGCTGACTCAGCAGAGCATTCAGGTCGGGCTCGTCAGTAAGCGCAACGCGGTCTGGTCGAAGAAACGTAAAGGCGATTCGTTGTTGGCCGTTGTTCACCGGTACGGAGAAGATGTCGTGTCCGTTGCGATTTTGCTGGGCTCCCGAACGCGCGGCGTAGGCGTCGATTTTCTTGCGATCGAAGCGTCCGGTAGCGATCACGAAGATGGCTGAGCCTTCAGGATGGCGCAACACCGCAATGGCGATTTGGCCAAGGTCGAGCTCGTAATCGAAACCGGTTTGGCGGAGGAAGTCGGCGTATTCGGCGTCAACCGAGTTTCTGGGCGCCCAGGCGTAGAGCTCCGCGGCGAAACGGGACTGCCGCAATTCCTTGACGTTAGCGTATATGACAGAAGTCGCGCTTGCAGGCAGTGCCGCAAGTAAGGTGGCTCTTTCGTCTCCGGTGTTGTGCCAACGCCGGAACGCGTACGCCGCCGCGAAGAGGACCAACACGGTGATCGCTACAATTTGGTTCCGCTTCGTCACCAAGACAGACCGTTCATAGCTATCGGCTTCGCCAATGGGCGTGGCATTCTGCAAATCCATTGTTGCATCCGGAGGGAGGGCAGCACCATCTAAGTGTGGGGTGAGAGGCTCGACCAGGGGTTTGTGGGTAAGGGCGAGGGCAGGTACGAACGGCAACTGAAAGAAGCGACAGCAGATACCAGTACCTGCCAGGTCATCGTGTGTGGTTTTTCCACAGACCTGGCCCCCGGCGTGCTCGTAATTTTCGGGCGAAGCTTGCAATTCAAGTTCCCGTTCTGCTATTCTTCGTAGGTTTGAGAGCGCTGGCGTAGCTCAGCTGGTAGAGCATCTGATTTGTAATCAGAGGGTCGGGGGTTCAATTCCCTCCGCCAGCTCCACCAGAAAAAGTTTGCGGGGATGAGGCGGAGCGAATCTTCGATTACAAAATGAACGGGCTGGTGTCTTTTGACACGAGTCCGTTTTGTGTTTGCGCTTGGTTCTCCAGAAACTAGAACTGGCCTGTGAAGTTCTCGGATGAGTCTTTGGCCGTTTTGGACGCTCTGGTTTGTTTTTTCGGACGGGTGGGTGAGTGGCTAAAACCAGCAGACTGTAAATCTGCCGCTCCTTGCGGGCTACGGAGGTTCGAATCCTCCCCCGTCCACCACGTCCTTTGAGTTTGCGTCGGCTTCAGCTGGGAATCGGTCGTACCGCAGTAGTAAGGTTCCGAAACGAGTCGGAACTTCTGGTGAATGTGGCGCGTGTTGTTCGCAGAAATACCGCAGGGCAATCGCACGAAGCGATGTTCGAGCGAGGTCTGGTAAGCGGCAGGGATGCTGCAAAGGAAAACTGCGCGCAACGCGCACGAGAGTTTGCAGGGCACAGGTTGGGCCTGGGTAGCTCAGATGGTAGAGCGCGTCCTTGGTAAGGACGAGGTCACCGGTTCAATCCCGGTCCCAGGCTCCAGAGTTGGAAGTTGCAGCTGGAAGTCCAACGCGGGGCGCTACAAGCCGCGTTAGCAGTTGCGGAGCGAAGAAGTGAGGTCGGGGCGCAGTTGGTGGGAAGGCTGGGCGGGGGTAACTCAACGGTAGAGTCTCACTCTTCCAAGGTGATGGTTGCGGGTTCAAATCCCGTCCCCCGCTCCAAATTTTCGCCGCGATTGTGGTGGTGATGTCAAGTTTGTAGTTTCAGTGAAATGCAACGAACAGATTCTGACGCTGAGGGCAAAGGAACATGGCCAAGGAGAAATTTGAGCGCAACAAGCCGCATGTGAACATCGGGACGATTGGTCACATTGACCATGGCAAGACCACGTTGACGGCGGCGATAACCAAAGTATTGAGCAAGCACAATCCCAAGG